>Ga0102928_1000451_pt1 | contig 26623 bp, 20 predicted proteins | sample SalPonR1_B_D1_MG_FD_78504 | JGI IMG/M metagenome (GOLD analysis project Ga0102928, IMG submission 78504) | Salt pond soil microbial communities from South San Francisco under conditions of wetland restoration - Salt Pond MetaG R1_B_D1_MG | ecosystem: Environmental > Aquatic > Marine > Intertidal...
CAATAGTTATTAGATGATACGCAAAGTCTTCAAATATTTTGCAGTTTCTGTTTTCATTAGCTTTGGCTAAATTACTAAGTGTTATATTCTTTCCAAAACCAAGGTGATAAAATTCTGATCGTTGTGGCTCTAAACTTAATATCAAATCTTGCATGCTTTCTCTGGAGGTTAACTGACCAAAAATCATAATGAGCATTTGATTCCAGCAACTTAATCCTTTGACATATTTGTTTCCATTATACTTGTTAACTATCCTATCAAATTTGCGGCGTGGGAGAAGTTCTGTTAGTTGGGAGAACACAAATTTTCCTTCATTCATTTTTTTTAGACGAAAATGATACTTTTTACAGTTTCAAATCGTCACGCTATAAAAAACATTGTTACATTTGATGTATAAAGGGATACAGACTAAATAAAAATAATTTTATCGCCCACTAGTGAAAGTATGTAAAAAAAAAGAAAGGCAAAATTTGTATCCTTAAAAGTATTAAATTATACAAGTAGAAACATATTAGTCGCATCCTAAACTATTTGAAAATAGGCCGTTTACTAAGGCAAGGCCCAGTAACCCTACTTCGGCTTAACTCAGCACAAGGCAGTATTAAGACATTGTCATAAAACGCTTCATAAGTATATTGGTTTAAACGTTATTTTAAAAATAACAAAACTTAAAAAAATAAATTCATCGTAAAATTTCGTTGTAAACAGCATAATTCGATCCTTGTGACACTGAATATCAAATTGTCTTCATTCTTTACTCTTAAAACCTAGCGGTCTTAAATTTTAACTTCCCTATGCTAGTGGTTTTTTATAAACTATTTTCACATACGCATAGACGCATAATACTAAGGATATTTTTATATTTTTGCGCCATGGCAAAAAAACAAGATAAATTCAAGCAAGTCATCGCTCATGCAAAAGAGTACGGATACATCTTTTCATCTAGTGAAATATACGATGGGTTAAGCGCCGTTTACGACTACGGTCAAAACGGTGTAGAACTCAAAAACAATATTAAAGACTACTGGTGGAAAAGCATGACCCAGCTCCATCAAAACATTCTGGGGCTAGACGCTGCCATTCTTATGCATCCTAAAACTTGGAAAGCTTCCGGGCACGTCGATGCCTTTAACGACCCTTTAATAGACAACAAAGACTCCAAGAAGCGCTACCGTGCTGATGTGCTGGTCGAAGATTATGTAGAAAAACTGGAACAAAAAGCACAAAAAGAAATTAAAAAAGCCAAAAAACGTTTTGGTGATAAATTTGATGAGGAACAATTTGTGAGCACACATCCCCGTGTGGTGAAATACAGAAAGCAATCTAAATACATTTTAGAACGCCTTGCCAAATCCCTAACCGAGGAGAACTTATCAGACGTTAAGGTCTTGATTGAAGAATTAGACATTGCATGTCCGGCCACAGGTTCTAAAAATTGGACCGACGTCAAGCAGTTCAATTTAATGTTTGGTACCAAAATGGGCGCCTCTTCAGAATCTGCTTCAGATTTATATCTCCGACCGGAAACGGCTCAGGGCATTTTTGTAAATTTTTCTAACGTGCAAAAGACCGGTCGAATGAAAATTCCTTTTGGCATTGCCCAAATCGGGAAAGCCTTTAGAAACGAAATTGTGGCTCGTCAGTTTATTTTCAGACAACGCGAATTTGAACAGATGGAAATGCAGTATTTCGTTAAACCCGGAGATGAACTCAAATGGTTTGAATATTGGAAAGCACAACGCCAGGCCTGGCATGATTCACTTGGGTTGGGGAAAGACTATTACCGTTTTCACGATCACGAAAAATTGGCTCACTACGCCAATGCCGCAACAGATATCGAATTCGATTTCCCATTCGGCTTTAAAGAACTGGAAGGCATTCATTCCCGAACCGATTTTGACCTAAAAGCGCATGAAAATTTATCAGGTAAAAAACTCCAATTCTACGACCACGAAGAAGGCAAATCGTATACACCTTATGTCATTGAAACCTCAATAGGCTTAGACCGCATGTTTTTAGCCGTGTTTTCAGCTGCACTTCAGGATGAAACACTGGATGATGGCTCCTCGCGAACAGTTTTAAAGTTGCCATCAATTTTAGCTCCTGTAAAAGTAGCAGTGCTACCATTACTAAAACGCGATGGCCTTCCCGAAATCGCAGAACAAATCGTAGAAGATTTGAAATGGGATTTTAATGTGGCCTATGATGAAAAAGACGCTGTTGGTCGTCGTTATCGAAGACAAGATGCTGCCGGGACGCCCTTTTGCATCACCGTAGATCACGACACCAAAGATGACGGTTCAGTCACCATAAGAAACCGGGATACGATGGAACAAGAGCGTGTAAACATCGAAGACCTCAAACAGATGTTGTCAAAAGAATTAAGCTATAAAAAGTGGTTAAAAGCGTAGGTAGAACTCCCGCCATGCAAATTTTGCAACGTCGCACCCCACCGGCATAAATCGCCTTTGCGATGTCGATTAACAATAACGTTATTGAGTGCTCCTGAAAATTTAGAAATATTATTTAATAGGATGTAACGTGGTTAAATGCGGTAACAGCCTTCTTCCTTATGTCATTGAGCGACGCCGAAATGAGAGGTAACCTGCCAGTCCGATCAGGCCGGGACGGAAGTAGGATGTTTTCGTATGGTAAAAGAAATATTTTTCTAAATAATTAATCATAGAACTTGCCTAATCCGGCGAGGCAGGCGAAGATTAGGATTTTTGATTTAAGGTCAAAGTTTAAACTTCATCATTCGTTAATCAGTGTGCCTTGTTCATTATTCAATTACAGAATTTTATAAATATTTTTATTTATCAAGCATCTGAAAAACAAATGGTTAAAAAGTGGTATATGAAAGAGGGTAGAGGGAAGTTTGGTAGGTAGTCAATAGTATAAAGTAATTAGTGTTATTGAAGAACTGAGAACATAAATACACTAAAATATACAAAGTATGAAGTACAAAATTAAAAATACAAAGTACGAAATAAAATAAGCTTCATCACTTCTACTGTATTTGCGCCTTTTAGCTATGATAAATTAATTTAATGTAAAAAGCTTTAAAGAATAAAAACCTGGAATCTGAGAGAAGCCGCTGTGCGAAGTTTGCAACTTCGCATCCCATCACCCCACAGCGCCCTGAAAGTTTTCATTACCCCGGCTGTGCAAAGTTTATAAGTTCGCAAATCAGGAAATAATTATTCTCGAAAAAACAATAAACAATTTTTAGATGAAACAAAAATATTCTCAATATAAATTCGTTTAATGAAAATTGGACATGACCAGTTTCTGTTAAAATATATGTAATGTTTAAATCTTTATGTAACAATAATTAATTTTAACCGTCATACAATTCAAAGCCAAGCTTTATGATTGAAATTAAAAACCTTCACAAATCTTACAAAGTCGGAAAAAATTCATTACACGTATTAAAAGGGATTAATTTTTCTGTTGAAGAAGGAGAGCTTGTTGCCATTATGGGTTCCTCAGGTTCCGGCAAATCCACATTACTTAATATTCTTGGGATGCTGGATGAAGCAGATAGTGGTTCTTATCATTTAGATAATGTTGAAATCAAAAACCTTTCCGAAAAAATAGCGGCCAATTACCGCAATAAATTTCTGGGATTCATTTTTCAATCCTTTAATCTTATTAATTATAAAACTGCATTAGATAATGTGGCATTACCATTGTATTATCAAAATGTAAAGCGTTCAGAACGCATAGACACTGCTATGTCTTACTTGGAGAAAGTAGGCTTAGCCGATTGGGCAAAACATTTACCAACAGAACTTTCCGGAGGTCAAAAACAACGTGTGGCTATAGCCAGAGCATTGGCCGGTCAGCCTAAAGTCATACTTGCCGATGAGTTAACCGGAGCATTAGACACCAGAACATCTTATGAAATCATGGAACTTATTCAACACATAAATGAAGAAGGGAAAACCATTTTGGTGGTTACTCATGAAGAAGATATAGCCGATATGACTAAACGCATCGTCAATCTAAAAGATGGTGTAATTATAGACGATAGAAAAATTGAACAGGTAAAAGCGCTTGCAGATGTTTAGTATAGAACGCTGGTCTGAAGTCTTTGAAGCTATTGGCAAAAATAAACTCCGCACATTTTTGACGGGGTTTTCTGTGGCTACGGGTATTTTAATATTGGTACTCCTACTTGGTGTTGGCGAAGGCATGAAGAATGGGGTTGAAGAACAATTTCAACAAGATGCCACCAATAAAATTTCAGTATACACAGGTGTAACTGGTGTAGAATACAAAGGTTTAAATCCCGGGCGCCGCATTCAATTTAAAAATGATGATTACGAGATATTATTAAACAATTTTGGAGATCAACTGGAATATAAATCCTCAGTTTATCGCATTTGGTCTGGACTGACAAATTATAAAGATAAATCAGGAAGTTATAGAATTGAAGGTGTATTACCGGATTATCAATTTCTTGAAAATGCCGGAATGATAAATGGACGGTTTATCAATGAAACCGATCAAGATAAGTTTGATAAACATGTGGTAATTGGTAAAAAAGTAAGGGACGAACTTTTTGAAGATAAAGACCCTCTTGGCAAATTAATAGAGGTAAGAGATATTAACTTTAAGGTCGTCGGTGTCTTTCAAGACCCGGGCGGAGATAGAGAAGAGTCTAAAGTTTTAATGCCGCTATCTACAATGCAAAAGGTGTTTGGTGCCGGACAAGATATTCAAAACTTAAGTTTTACCCTGCCCAAAGCCCAATCTTTTGACCTTGCTTTAGAGAATTCTAATCAGCTCATAGCAGAGTTAAAGTCAATTCTAAAAGCAAAACACACTGTATCACCATTAGATAATTCAGCCATCAACTTTAGTAATTCTATTGAAGGCTCAAAACGCTTTTACGATATAACGACCAACATCAAATTATTCTTTTGGCTGATTGGTTTGGCGAGCTTATTAGCTGGCATTATTGGCGTAAGCAATATCATGCTGATTATAGTTAAAGAGCGCACCAAAGAAATTGGCATTAGAAAAGCACTAGGGGCAAAACCATTGAGCATTGTAGGCATGGTTCTGCACGAATCCATATTTGTAACTGCCGTTTCAGGCTTTATGGGGCTTATTGTAGGCTTGGTTTTACTAGAATTAGTTGGGCCAATGATAAATACAGAATTTATATCAAATCCCGAAGTGAGTTTTAATATTGCCATATCTACCGTAATTGTTTTAGTTATCGCCGGCGCTATTGCAGGGTTTTTTCCCGCTTATCGAGGTGCTAAAATAAAACCTATTAACGCCTTAAGAGAAGAATAATATGTTTAATAGAGACAAATGGAATGAAATATTAGAATCGTTAACCTCAAATGTTTTTAGGACACTGCTTACAGCTTTTGGGGTATTTTGGGGTATATTTATTTTGGTCATTCTACTGGCAGCAGGAAATGGTCTTGAAAATGGAGTAAAGCAGGGATTTTCCGGTATTGCCACCAATTCTATGTTCATGTGGACCATGCGAACTACCAAACCTTATGATGGTCTCCCTAAAGGACGTCGCTTTAATTTTAAAATTGGAGATGTAGAAGCGCTTAAAAATAATGTTGAAGGACTACAATATGTTTCGCCCAGAAATCAGCTAGGAGGGTTTGGTGGAGCAAATAATGTAACCAAAGGCTTAAAATCAGGGGCTTACAATGTGTATGGAGACTACCCGGAAATTATAAATCAAGAGCCAATGAAAATCCTCAGAGGCCGATTTATCAATCAAAACGATATCGAGCAAAAACGAAAAGTTGCTGTGATTGGAACAGGAGTTCAAAAAGGGCTTTACGATTATGGCGAAGAGGTACTTGGCAGCTACATTAAAATTCAAGGTGTCAATTTTATGATTATTGGGATGTACGAGAAAACAAGTTCTCAACGTGGCGATTTAGAAGAAGCCCAAAAGCAAATATTTGTTCCCTTTTCAGCCTATTCACAAGCCTTTAATATGGGAAATATAGTTGGTTGGATGGCCATAACAGCCCAAGACGGCTATTCAATTACTAATCTAAAGTCAGATGTTTTTGATGTCATTAAAAAAAGACACCGCATCAACCCGGAAGACGATAATGCTATTGGAAATTTTGACTTATATGAGCAATACCTCAAAATAACCGGCCTATTTTCAGCTCTAGATGCTGTTGCCTACCTGGTGGGCATACTTGTTTTGTTTTCTGGAGTCATCGGCGTAAGTAATATTATGCTTATCGTGGTAAAAGAGCGTACAAAAGAGATAGGTGTACGTAGAGCACTTGGTGCAACACCATGGCAAATACGCGGACAAATATTATTTGAATCTGTATTCCTTACCATAATTGCAGGAATGACAGGAATTGTATTTGCTACCTTTGTGATTTATGTGTTAAATCAATTCTTTTTTGGTGCTGCAGCCTCACCGGAAACAATGTTTATCAATCCAAGCGTAGACTATATCACTGTCTTAACGGCATTGGGCATTTTAGTGTTTGCTGGGCTTTTAGCAGGATTTATCCCAGCTCAAAATGCCATTCGAGTTAAACCTGTAGAAGCTTTAAGAACCGAATAAATATATAATAAATCAAACCATAATTAATGAAAAAAGTAATCACCATCATCGTTTTAGTTCTTCTTGCATTGTTGTTTGGAGGTGCTGTTTATTATCTATATCAAAAAGATCAAGAACCACCAGTAACCTATGAAACAGAAACCCCCACAATAGAAACTATTGCTAGAGAAACCATCGCAACCGGAACTATTACACCACGCGAAGAAGTCCCTGTAAAGCCAAATATTTCTGGTATTATCGATAAATTATTTGTGAAACCCGGCGATACTGTAAAAACCGGTCAGCTTATTGCTCAGTTAAAAGTCGTGCCAAACGTCACCAACTTAAATAATGCGAAAAACCAAATCCGCACCGCTCGCATAAATCTTGAAAACGAGAAGAAAATATACGATCGCCAGAAAGAATTATTTGAAAAAGGGGTTATATCAGCCAATGATTTTGACCAGTCGCAGCGTTCTTACGATATCGCAAAGCAAAATTTAGCAGCGGCCAGAGAAACTTTTGAAATAATCGAAACAGGAACAACAGCAGGAATCGGCGATGCAGCCACTACTGAAATTAAGGCTACGATTTCGGGAATGGTTCTCGATGTTCCGGTAAAAGTAGGTAATCAGGTCATTGAAGCCAATAACTTTAACGAAGGCACAACAATAGCTACCATCGCCAATGTAAACGAAATGATTTTTGAAGGCAAAGTGGATGAATCTGAAGTGGGAAAAATTGAAGAAGGTTTACCACTGGAAATTACAGTTGGAGCAATTGAAGACATAGTTTTTGATGCGGTATTAGACTATATCGCTCCCCAGGGAGTTGAAGAGAACGGTGCCGTCCAATTTGAAATAGAAGGGACATTGGCCAAGCGAGAAGACGATATTTTTATCAGAGCCGGCCTCAGTGCCAATGCTTCTATTATTTTAGAAAGAGCTGAAGATGTTTTAGCCATAAAAGAAGCTTTAGTGCAGTTTGATAAAGAAACCAAAAAGCCCTATGTAGAAATTATGGTAGGCAATCAAAAATTTGAACGAAGAGATATAACACTGGGCATCAGCGATGGCATAAATGTTGAAGTTAAAGAGGGCTTATCTAAAGACGATAAAATCAAAGTTTGGAATAAAGTGGAAGAAGATTTTGGAGGTCGCGGAAGAAGAGGTTAAGCCTTAATTAAATCATCAAAACTAAATTACAAATGAAAAATTTAATCATATTACTCATAGGTTGTATAAGTTTTACAATGTTTGCTCAAGACAATGATACGTCTACCAAATGGACCTTGGAAGCCTGTATTCAACACGCTTTTGATAATAACATCAGCATAAAACAATCTCAGCTCGATATTGAAAATGCCGAAATTAACAAAAGCGACGCTATTGGAAATTTCTTGCCTTCACTTAACGTCAACGCCAGCAACAACTGGAATTCTGGTTTAACTCAAGACGTTGTATCAGGAATACTGGTCAATCAAGTCACCAGAAACTTTTCAACCGGCGGTACCGTAGGCATCAATATTTTTAACGGATTGCAGAACTGGAGAACCCTCCAGCGCGCCAAACTATCACAACTGGCCAGCCAGTACTCCTTAGAGCAGATGGAAGACGATATTGCCTTGTTTGTCGCCAATTCCTACCTTCAGGTCTTAGTGAGTAAACAAACCCTTCAGGTGCTGGAGGAGCAAAACAAAGTCACTCAACAGCAAATCGAACAAGCTGAAGCTCAAATTGAAGCTGGTACTATCCCGGAAGGAGATATACTAGAATTGCAGGCTACCAACGCCGATGAACAGCAACAAATTATCGTCGCCAAAAATGACGTTAAGATATCCTTGATTAGTCTTGCGCAATCTTTGTTGATAGAAGATTATGAAAATTTTCAAATCGCAGACGACTCCTACGACATTCCCATAACAGATATTGTAAACAGAGGCATTGACGAGATAATTGAAGAAGCCAAAAAAGAACGCTACGAAGTAAAAGTAGCCGAAACCAATGTGGATATCGCAGAGAAAAATGTTGAAATTTCTAAAGGTGCTTATTACCCTACGCTCAGAGGGTTCTTTAACTACAATACTCGTGAATCAGACAGAGAACGAGTTGGCTTTGGTGGTGTAGACCCGGAAAATCCAACACGGCAAATTGGTGTGGTTGAATCAACCGGCGAACCTGTTGTCACGCAGAACTTTCTTTCGGTGGCTTTAGATCCTTTGCCTTTTATTGATCAGCTTTGGAGGAACGACGGTATTACCTATGGACTTCAACTTAATATCCCCATTTTTAACGGTTTTGCCACCCGTAATAATGTGAAGAGGAGTAAAATTGATTTAGAACGATCTAAGTTTCAGTTAAAGCAAGCTGAACTTGATTTGGAAGCAGACGTATATCAGGCTTATGTGGATGCACAGGGAGCGGCTAAAGCCTACCAAGCAGCTGTAAAATCTGTTGAAGCCCAACAAAATGCCTATAACTTCTCTAAAGAACGTTTTGATGTAGGGATGAGCAATGCGTTTGATTTAAGCCAGTCTAAAGTGAGACTAACAAATGCACAAAACCAAATGATTAGAGCCAAGTACGATTACATCTTTAGAATTAAAGTTCTGGAATTGTTCTTCGGGGAACGTCCAGTTGACTAACAAACTTCTTTTAACGTGGGAATTATACTATGCATAGAGACGTCTACGACCAATTGTTCAGTAGCAGTATCTGAAAACGAACGGCTAATTTCGCTTATTGAGCGAGACGCTAAGAATTACTCTCATGCTGAACAACTTCACCTTTTTATAGAAAAGGCTTTAGCTGAAGCTAATGTAGATAAAACACAACTTGATGCTGTAGCCATAAGTAAAGGTCCTGGTTCTTATACGGGGCTTAGAATAGGCGTGTCATCGGCTAAAGGCCTATGCTATGCCTTAGACATTCCGTTAATTGGAATTTCAACATTAAAAACACTCGCTGCTCAGGTTAAGCTTTCCGGCGAATCAGGATTAATTATACCAATGATTGATGCCAGACGAATGGAAGTTTATACCCAGATCTTCAGTTTAAGCTTAAAAGAATTAACTGAAATTGAGGCGAAAGTTCTGGGTAAAGAATCTTACCGGGAATACTTTGAAACTTCAAATGGTATTCATGTTATAGGCAATGGAGCTAAAAAATTTGAAGATATCCTCGAGATACAAGAAAATATTCAGTTTTCTTATACAAATCCTTCGGCAAGAGAAATGGTTGAACTCGCAAGTAAAAAAAATAAGCAACACCAGTTTGAAGATGTTGCTTATTTTGAACCTTTTTATCTAAAGGATTTTGTAGCAGGAAAATAGTCTATAAGCTTAGTTATAGCGAATTATAAAATCTCACCACTTGAATCATTTCTTTTTCAATGTCTTCATCATCGCCTCGGAACTTGAATTTTTTGGATTTAATAAACTTTTTAATAGCACTTTGCTTATCACTGGGAAAAGCATCTAAAATTCGTCTTCTATGGTCTTCTGCTCTTACGTATGTATCACCAAATTTGATGAGGTACATTATTTTACTGCTTATTCTTGGGGGAATATCAGCCTGGTAAGATGTAGCACCTTTAGAGCCCGGTTTTAATTTTTTATAATACCTTTTGTATAAAACGGCTTGTCCTTCTGGGGCTGTTAATTCTACGGCATAACCGTTACCCGAGGTATAATGCTCTTCGTTTAAAGCATCAGTTTGTATTAAAACAAATTTTTCACCATCTATGACATATTGAAACCTTGGTGATCTTTCTAGTGTTTTTAAACTTTTATCATTGGGATCAAGTCGTATTTCAAAAATGTCATTGTATATATCATACCTGAGAAAGGTCTGTGTTTTATTCTTAACCGTAGTATCTACAATATAACCATAGCCAAAATCTTCTTTTAAAAAAGGCGTACCTTCTATATCTTCAATGTCAAATTTGTCGGTGCCTTCAAAATCCATGTAAAAAGAATCCGCAATATCCCTATAGTCTCTAAAGCCCATCAACTCGGCTTGTCCAAAAGAGGTTGTCATAAATGTTAGTCCTAATGCTAATGTGATAAATTTAATCATAATGTTAGTTTTTTTTACAATATTGTTCAATTATCATACCAAAAGCCTATTTGTTTCTATGATTATAAAACAATATTAGGCTATGGCTTTTTGTATTCTTATTTTCTCTAAAATACCATCCCAAAGTTTTAATCGTTTTTTTAGAGCCTTCCTAGCAGTTTTTTCAACTTCAAGCCACATGGTCGCGTCGTTTTGGCACAAATTTGTTATTAAATTTAAGGCCATTGGCTCATGCAAATTTGCATCTATTTCTATATGCCTTTCAAAATAGTATTTAAAATTAGAGATGTTGTCGTTGGGAAAGCTTTCCTGAATTCGCCCTATCACTTCAGTAAACATATTGGGTATTAATTTTTCCCGCCCAAAGGTAAATGCTGAAACCACCTGGTGTAAATCTTTGTTGTAAATTGTATTGAATGTGAAAATTAGAAAAGACTTTACAAACGTTGGTAAATCACTTGCAGATATCACCAGGAAGACATCGGTGCCATGGTGTATTTGTTCAATAAATTGATGGATTTCTGCTGTTGAAGCTTCTATATCTTCCATAGACTGAAGATACATTTCAAAGCGACTCTGTCTTTTGCCATCTTTATTTAAATCAGATTCTTCAGATAAAACAATTTCGTTGATAAGATAGGTATATTCGGGGTTTTTTCTCGGTGTCCAGGGCACATTGACGTTAGTCAATTTTTGTTGAAGCGCTTTAGCTAGTGACATAAAATCCCAAACTGCAAATACATGATGGGTTGCAAATGTTCTTAAATCATCCGGAGTTTCAATATATTTATATAAATCGTGATTTAAGAGTTGATGACGTAGCGGTTCGAGATGATTTAAAACTTCTTCAACTTTATCCATGCTTTATTTATTTAAATGCAGAAATGCCTGTAATGTCGAGCCCTGTTATTAAAAGATGTATATCGTGTGTGCCTTCATAGGTGATTACACTTTCTAAGTTCATCATATGACGCATTATACTGTATTCGCCTGTAATGCCCATGCCTCCTAAAATTTGTCTGGCTTCTCGGGCAATATTAATCGCCATTTCAACATTATTCCGTTTAGCCATAGAAATCTGCGCAGATGTGGCTTTACCTTCATTTTTCAATTGGCCTAGCCTTAAGGCCAACAATTGGGCTTTCGTAATTTCGGTGATCATTTCCGCCAGTTTTTTTTGTTGAAGTTGAAATCCGGCAATGGGCTTATCAAATTGCATTCGTTGTTTAGAATAACGTAAAGCCGTATCGTAACAATCCATTGCAGCACCTATGGCACCCCAGGCAATACCATATCTGGCGGAATCTAAACAGGACAATGGAGCACCAAGACCACTTTTGCCCGGCAGTATATTTTCTTTAGGAACTTTGACGTCTTCAAAAATTAATTCACCTGTGGCCGAAGCTCTAAGAGACCACTTATTATGGGTTTCCGGAGTGGAAAAACCCTCCATTCCTCTTTCAACAATGAGGCCGTGAATGCGCCCTTCTTCATTTTTTGCCCATACTACAGCAATATCGCAAAACGGTGAGTTGGATATCCAGAGTTTGGCACCATTGAGTAAATAATGATCACCATTATCTTTAAAATTGGTGGTCATGCCGCCGGGATTCGACCCGTGATCGGGTTCTGTTAAACCGAATGAACCCATATATTCACCAGTAGCTAACTTTGGTAAAAACTTTTGTTTTTGTTCCTCGGTACCATAAGCAAAAATAGGAAACATGACTAATGAAGACTGTACAGAAGCTGTTGATCTTACACCGCTGTCACCACGTTCAATTTCCTGCATGATAATCCCGTACGAAATCTGGTCTAATCCTGCCCCACCGTATTCTTCAGGAATATAAGGTCCAAAAGCTCCTATTTCTGATAAGCCTTTGATGATAGATTTTGGAAATTCTGCTTTTTGAGCCGCTTCTTCTATGATTGGACTCACATCACGCTTAACCCATTCCCGAGCGGATTCTCGGATGAGTTTATGTTCATCGGTTAATAAATCGTCTATATTATAATAATCCGGAGATTCAAATTGATCTTTTGCCATTTCTAAATGTTTTACACAAATTTATAGAATAACATTTTGATAAGCGCCTTGTTTAAAAGGATTTTCTGTTTTGATCACTAAAAAATCAGCAAGTCACTTGATTGTCTTCAATTTCAAGTTCTTCAAGTATAATTTTAAGATTTTTGAAGCTTTCTTGATCTACGATATTTTTGGCTATCCCGATTTCCATATCTTTTCCGCAGATAGTTATGTCGCCCGCAAATGTTTTAATCCTTTCGATATCAGAAATTTTGATTTTTTGGGTATGAAAAAGATTGGGTTTGGTTATAATTTCATCATCAATAATCAGATACTGGTAATGACTTTCGTATAAAAATTTACCAAGGTAGATTAATGAAAGTAGAATGTGAAAATAGTAATACCAGTCTGGATGTTCATGATTCGTAATAAAGCCAATAACAAAAAATAAAGCCCAGGCTATACCCAGTAATAAATCTCCGAGTAATCGCCATCTTTTGTATTTAATGATGGTTTTCATTATTTGATTTTTTTAAATACTCATGACTTTTGAAATATAATTCAATTTGCTTAGAGAATTTTGAAAAATATTATAAATTTAGAAATTCAAAAAATATAATATAAACCATGAAAGCAAACTTTATAATTTTGGTACCCGATCGCTCGGACTTGCAGTCCGAGATTATAAAATCACAATCGATTATCTGTTTGCGAGGCTTGTGCCAAACCACCTAAATTTCCTCGGGTGCCAATTCAACTTTAAGCCCTTCTAATTCCGGAGTTAAAGGAATCTGACAACCTAGCCTGCTATTTTCTTTTACGAAGAATGCTTCAGCCAACATGGCTTCCTCATCCATTTCCATTTCCGGTAGTGGTGTATCGGATTGGATATAGCATTGGCAGGAGGCACACATCGCCATACCGCCACATACGCCAATGGTACCTTCCGGTGCCAACTCGTAAGATCTAACGAGTTCCATAAGGTTCATAGCCATGTCTGTCGGGGCTTTCACATCGTGGCATTGGCCTTCTCGGTCTATAATGGTGATATTAATATCCGGGTTCATGCGCAGTTTAATCTATGCTTTTGACGACAGCTTTTGGCGCTTCTTTCTTACTGCCGTCAAAACCTGTCACGCCACCAACTGTCGTATATTTCATTACATAACGTTTATCAGGATGAATGCGTTGATAAGCGCTTTGGCACATTAACGTGGCTTCATGAAAACCACAAAGGATTAGCTTGAGTTTTCCGGGGTAAGTGTTTACATCTCCAATGGCATAGATTCCCGGAATATTGGTTTGATAGTCTAAAGTATTATCCACTTTTATGGCATTTTTTTCAATTTCTAATCCCCATTTGGATATTGGGCCTAATTTTGGCGATAAACCAAATAAAGGAATAAAGTAATCTGTATCTAAAGTAAAATCCTCTTTAGGGTCGTTGTTCTTTCTGATGATAACCGAGTCTAAGTGGCCATTTCCCTGAACATCTACAATTTCAGCAGGTGTGATGAGCTTAATTTTACCCATGTCTTTAAGCTCTTTCACACGATCTACAGATTCTAAAGCACCCCTAAATTCATTTCTTCGGTGAACCAATGTAACATTAGAAGCCACATCTGCAAGAAAAATACTCCAATCCAAAGCAGAGTCACCTCCTCCGGCAATCACTACATCTTTGTTCCGGTAACTTTCAGGGTTTTTTACCATGTACGACACGCCTTTATTTTCAAAATCTTCGAGTTTTGTGATAGGCGGTTTACGGGGTTCAAAACTTCCTAAACCGCCGGCTATAGCTACGACTTTGGCGTGATGCTTGGTGCCCTCATTGGTAGTCACAATAAAACTTCCATCTTCAAGTTTTTCAATATCCTCAGCGCGTTCTCCAAGCGTAAAACCAGGTTCAAAGGGTCTGATTTGCTCCATGAGATTATCAACCAGTTCGCCGGCTAAAACTTCAGGAAAGCCCGGGATATCATAAATAGGTTTTTTGGGATACAGTTCGGTGAGTTGCCCACCTGGCTGTGGTAAAGCATCTATAATATGACACTTTAACTTGAGTAAACCCGCTTCAAAAACCGTAAAAAGTCCGGTTGGACCGGCTCCAATAATTAATATATCTGTATTAATCATAATGATATTTTACTTTAATTAATAACGCTTTTTATTCCATTTTTTAATGTAGTCTCGTGAAAATTTAATAGCAATCCATGTTTATAATTTCCATATCTTAGGTATGTCAAAACCTGTGTAGTGTGAACATCTGTAAATGCTTCAACTGTTTTATTTTAATTATAATTTTATTGTCTTCCTATGAGTCTAATTTATAACCGTGATCTTATTTCACATTCTTATATACATTATGCAACGATTTTTCTTTTCTTAATATCTAATCCTTTTTGAACCAGTTCGTAATATAGACACTCTTGATACGCCGATTCTAAAAGACCTGACCCTAGTCTTTTTTGGTCTTCAATTGCACATCCTATAATATTCTAGACAATTCGTTTTCAGTCATAACAAATTTTCTAAGCTATTCCACGAAGTTTCTCAAAGTATCACAACGTTCCACAAAGTAATATTTTAATGTCTTAGCATTTTTGTGTCTACTTTGTGCCTGTTGTGTAATAGTTTAAAAACTTTAAGAAACTAATACGCCATACTCCTAATGCAAATATTTAATTTCTTATGTAAATCTAATCTGACCATGGTCATAAATTACACAGTTTCTACATTAACTACAGATTTAATTTGCGGCGCATGCTTTTTGATGGTCATTTCCACACCAGACTTTAAGGTCATTTGGTTTACACTGCAACCTACACACGTTCCCATGAGTTGAACTCTGACCAATTCATCGTTTTCAATATCTATTAATGCGATATCACCTCCATCATTCTGAAGAAAGGGCCTAATTTCTTCAAGTGCGTTTTCAACAGATTGTTTTAATTCTTGTCCAGTCATAATTATTTCTTTTTTACAGCGCTGCAACCTGCCATTGTTGTAATTTTTATCGCTTCAGTAGGTGGTAAATTATCGTTTCTATTCACCACTTCCTGAACTACATTTTTTGTGAGAGCTTTAAAGGCTTTAGACGTAATTGTGTCTTCCTGTAAAGCAGCCGGACGCCCCACGTCTCCAGATTCTCTGATGCTTTGAACTAAAGGAATTTCACCCAAAAATGGCACATCTATATCCTGAGATAAGCGTTTTGCGCCGGCTTCTCCAAAAATATAATATTTATTGTCCGGTAATTCTTCGGGTGTAAAATAAGCCATGTTTTCTACAATACCAAGAACAGGTACATTTATACTTTCTTGCTGAAACATGGCAACACCTTTTTTGGCATCGGTTAGGGCTACGTTTTGAGGCGTACTTACAATAACAGCACCAGTGATAGGCATAGACTGCATGATAGATAAATGAATATCGCCCGTACCGGGTGGTAAATCCACTAGTAAAAAGTCTAACGCCCCCCAATTAGCGTCAAAAATCATTTGATTAAGGGCTTTACCGGCCATAGGACCACGCCAAATCACCGCCTGTCCGGGTTTGGTAAAAAATCCTATAGATAAAACTTTAACCCCGTAATTTTCAACAGGTTTCATTTTTGACTTACCCTTAACTTTTACAGAAAGAGGCTTCTCGTTTTCTACATCAAACATAGTAGGTATGGACGGGCCGTAGATATCAGCATCCAATAAACCAACTTTAAACCCCATTTGAGATAAACTTACGGCAAGATTGGCCGTCACGGTAGACTTGCCAACACCACCTTTACCGCTGGCCACGGCTATGATGTTTTGAATGCCGGGAATAGGTTTCCCTTTAATTTCGTTAACTTTTTTTTCTTTGGGGGCATCCACTTTGACGTTGACCTTCACTTTTGCTTTTTCGTAAACATGCTCATGAATGGCTTTCATGACATCTACTTCTGCTCTTTTTTTAATGTGAAGTGCAGGTGTAGACAATTTTAAATCTACAATCACTTCATCTGCAAACGTCACGATGTTTTGAATTGCACCGCTTTCGACCATATTTTGTCCTTCACCGGCCACGCTGATGGTTTCGAGGGCTTTGTATATCTCTTGCTTTTTAAGTTGCACTATTGCGATTTATTTTAAATTAATCTAAATTGCAAATATAAGGGATATGCCTTAAGATACATAAGCCTTTGACAGCATTTTAAAAAATAACTAACAAACTGTTGAATATTTTTTTAATTTTAAAATATGACAATAGAAAATAAAAAAGTAGATATCATAAATTGGCTTTCATCTTTGGAGGATGAAAAACCCATTGATAAATTATACGTATTAAAAGGTCAATATGCTGATGAATGGTACTTTTTGTTATCTTCAAATGAAAAAAAATCTATTCAAAACGCTTTTATGAATTAAGTTCGGGTAAGGCATATAGCCACAATGAAGTAAAAGACGCTGTGAAATCAAAAATCAGCCAGTTAAATACAGAATAATGGAAACCGTATGGTCTGCTCTGCTTCTGCTGGAAACAGCTATTTAGATACCATTGAGCAAATATTATAGGACTGGAACATAAATACAGTTGAAAAATTTGAATTTCTAGTTGACAATTTGATTAACAAGTTGAAAACAAACCCTAATCTATGTCCAAAATCAATTTTTGAAAATCTCCATAAATGCGTAATTAATAAGTATTATTTTTCAATATACAGGTTTATGGATAAAAGTAATATCAAAATTGTTTTGCTAATTTATAATAGAAGTGACCATATTTTTAGCAATTATTAAACCTTCATATCAATCTTAAACAACTCCGCCGCAATCCCATCACTCAGAAATTTACCTTTTTTGGTTATGAGGAGGTGGTTGTCTTTTATTTCAAGGCACCCATCATCCAATAAGTTTTGCATTTGAAGGATGAGATAATCATAAAATTCTTTACCAAAGTTTGACATAATTTTATCAAAATCTACACCCCATTTGGTGCGTAACCTTGTCATGATAAATTCATTGTATTGATCTGTTTTGCTTAAAAGCTCAACATTCTGAGGCAATTCATTGTTTGCAATGGCTTTGATATATTTGATGTTGTTTTTGATATTCCAGGTCCTTTTGTTTTTGCCATCATAGCCATTTCCTGAAGGGCCAATGCCTAAATAAGGCCTGCCGAGCCAGTAGTTGAGGTTATTCTGGGAAAAGTATCCCGGTTTACCAAAGTTGGAAAATTCATAATGGTCATAGCACTTTTCGATCATCATATCGTACAGCAAATCAAAATGTGATGCGGCCATGTCTTCATCAATCGGAGGAATAATGGCTTTATCGATAAAGGTATGTAATGCCGTATTGGTTTCAACCGTTAAGGCATAGCAGGAGAGATGAGGGATTTGAAAATCCATGGCTTTCTGCAGATTGGTCTCCCAGCGGAACAAGTCCATATCCGGCATTCCGTAAATTAAGTCGATGGAAAAATTATCGAAATAGTGTTTGACCAACTCTATGCTTTCATGGGCCTGCTGAACGTTGTGAGCGCGATTCATCAGTTTGAGATCTTCTTCAAAAAAGGACTGTACGCCCAGACTTAATCGGTTGATGCCTTCTCGTTTTAAAGTCCTTAAAAGCTCTTCTGTAATATCATCGGGGTTGGCCTCCAGAGTAATTTCAGGACTATCCGCTATTTTGAAATGTTTATGAATCGTTCCAAAGATTTGCTCTAATTCTTCAGCTTTTAAGAGACTCGGCGTACCACCGCCAAAATAAATATTTTGTACCGGAATCTTTAGTTCATCTTTTCGCAACACTAATTCTTGGCATAAAGCATTGACCAAAGCACTTTTACGTTTCATTGAGGTTGAGAAATGAAAATCACAATAATGGCAGGCTTGCTTGCAGAAGGGGATATGAATGTAGATGCTGGACATTATGGAATTTTAAATTTTAAATTATAAAATATAAATGATTAATGTTGAATGCAAATGTAGGGGATAAGTTTTCTGGCTGAGGTGCCAAAGGGCAAAGATTTTTAACCTGTTGTGTCCAAATATAAGTAATCACTGAAATTTATTGACTTGGGCACAAACTTAAAACTAAAAAAATAAGAGCGATAATACAATATTACATAAAGATTACAAATGTGATGTATTAAATTATTATTTAGTTACTGGATAGCTTTAACACAGACCTGTCTGCATTTCGGCTTGGCTCAATGACCGCCAGCAAAGGCAGGGATTCATAAAGCCAACACATATTTTTATGTAATTGAATATCAACATATAAATGTATGAGTTAAACGTCTAAGTCAGTAGGAGGATTTTATGTGATTGCTGCTTTTGAATAACTGACTTTAAAAGGCTCAAATATTGATAGCAAATATTGATACTTGCATCCAAGACCCCAAGGCCGTCGAGTGTCTCAAAAATAAGCCCTCAACTGAATACTCCCCGTATGTATAGTTCTGCTGCCCGAAGATTTTCTGCCATTATAAGTTAGGTTTAAATCTAAAAATGAAGTAATCTTACGTTGAGCAAACAGTGACCAGGTAAAATTATCATCCGGTTGAAGACCTTCCAGCATTTGAAAGGCTACCGGAGAAAAGCTATTGCCTTCAAAATTGTTATTAATGTATCTAAATTCCCCATTAATATTGTATTTGCTGCCTTTTATCAAAGTAAAAGACAACCCAAGGGCTTGCTGCTCAAGCGTTTCTACACCGGAAGTGTTCTCTTGTATCTTAAACTCGTAAAACGCATCAAATCTTTTTTGATCTGAAAAGAGATAGGAAATTTTCAGATTAGTTTCATTTGAATTCAGTTTAAAATTTCGGTTTGAAAAATTTTCAGATATACTTTCATTTTCTGCAAAGATCAAATTTGTATTTAAAAGCCAGGATTCCCCAAATTTATGTAAAAAATCCCATTGATGGCTTTGAAGACTGTTTTCCTGTAAACCGGTAGACAAAAGGTTTGTATTAATGTTTGAAATGAAGGTATATGAATTGGTAAAGTGTTGTCTGCCCCGATTAAAAAATAGTGTATTTCTAAAATTAGATACTAAGGCTAATTCTTCTGAATCACCCGAGCTAAAAGGATTGATCTGAATATTATTACCGTCTCTCCTTATTTTTCTGTCTATGCTGTAAGTACTTTGATTGAAAAAATGGGAAATAATACCTTTAAAACCATCTTCATTTTGCCAGGAACGGAAGTTTAGACTCAATTGCTCGGAAAATCGGTTTTGGTTGATACCAATAAAAATCTGATTGGGCAATAGTATTCTCACATATTCAGCCTGATCCTGAAATTGCGCGAGTTCAAATTCGTCCAATTCTTGAACGCCATTTTCATTGTAATCTACCCATGTGTATTGGCCCTGGCCGGGTTCGACTTGTACGTAACTAAAATCCTGTCTGGCTACACTTCCGCTATTTGTTTCATAGGTCGTCCTTAAGTTGAGTTTTTGGTTGAATAAAAACTGATTATACTGTAATCTTGAATTGACAATGCTTCTGTTTTCAATGTCAGGGTCCTCAAAACGGATATTTCTATAATTGGCAAAAACTGTAAATTGAGATGATTTTTTTTGAACTAAAGTAGACTTTATATACACATCATCTGATGTGGATGCTCTTGAAACGACTCCTTGATCAAGACTATCAGTTTGTCTAAATCTATACCCAATTTGAGCATATACAGAGGTACTGTCTCCAACCCCTACATAAGTTTCGTAATCTATGAAACGTTGAGAATTCACCGTTAGGCTATCCGTAGATTTGTTAAGTTCTTTGTTATCCTCTAAGTCGATCTTACCGCCTATCCAATAGTTTTTAAAACTGTAAGCAGATTGCGCATTTAACCTTATAAAATCAGACTGAAAGGCATTGGAGTTTGAATTGAGTACACTGGCATTAAGCTGTAATTGAACAGGATCCCAATCCACAAAACTCTGGAGTTGATGTTTGTCTGCCTTATAACTTTCAGAAAATTCTAAATGCTGAAACCTGTAGTTTGAAAATACTTTGTCCTTCCAATTCAGTTTTGTGTAGGCGTCAGTTAGGAGTTGATTACCAATTTGATTGTCGATATTCCAGTCTCTGGTAAATTCTACATTAAACAATCGTTCAATAGAGGTATAGTTGTCTTCAATAAAATTGATGTCAACCCCAACATCAAGATTGAGGCTATCTTGAGTCTTTAGAACATTTTGTGTAATATTCATTCTAGCTGCCAGGCCGGTATTGTCATCATCATCTATATCAGAAAAAAGATTTTCATCGTTTTGGCTTAACGTTAATTCATAGTCTATTTTGGTTTTTTTAGTTAAATTGTAATACCCGTTCACCATAGCTAGGTTGAGTTTTTGTGGCGCAATCAATTGTCTGATGGGCTCAAAGTTTCCCTGAGGTACTCCGTTTACAGGAGATACAAACTGGTAAATATTGGTCACTGTATTATCGTTTGATAACACATAATTACCCTCATTTTGACCAACCTCAGTAAATGTAACATTAAAGAGTGTGTCCTCCGGATTGTTTGAAAACACAAAAGCTTCAATGCCATTAATAATTTCTTTTCTGTAAAGAATACGGTTTTCTGAAAATTCTGTTTCACTTTCACTGGGAACAAACATTAAATCCTGATCATCTCCAGCCTGGGCTAAAGCTTCTATCTGAGATTCATTTAAACTTTGCTGCAGGGGTTGGTTTTTAAGATCGGTTTCTGTGTAATACATCCCATTGATGCCCCATTTTTCAGATGTATAACTCGATTCGCCTTGGGCCAAGAAACGCGTGAAGTTTTGTTCTGTATATTGATATTCTACGATTATCCGCATTTCTGAAGTTATGGGAAAGGTAGAGTTAAATATAAGTTCACCGGCATTATAATTGATGATATAGTCGAAATTTTCGCCGCGCTTAAGTTTTCTGCCGTTGACAAATACGGCTTCACTTCCGGAAACGATAAGCACAAAAAGTTCCCCATTTGGCCCTCTAATTTTGTAAGGCCCTTGATTACCTTCCTGAGCGGTGATTGGTGTTCTGGCAAAAACCCCTCTGACCAAAGCACCCGCTACACCAACCTTGGCCTGATTTTCTTTTCCAAGGTTTGCAGAAAGTTTTAAACCCTGTACACGTTTTGTAAAAGACGCAAAAAAAGACTGGTCTTCAATAAGGTCTATATCTCCGGCCCTGATGCCCCAGCCCGGCCCTTGAAGTTCGATAAAAATTTGGTCAAATTCATCCAGGCGTTGCGAAAAGCCGTTATTTTGTGTAGGAACATTAGCGTCCTGAATAGAAGCTCTTAGACTTACCTTAGGGGAAATATTTCCCGAGATTTGTAAGTCAAGCTCAGATTGAGTGACGGCATTTTGATTGTTGCCTACGAGAATGGCTCTGGAAATATTACCGCTAGTATTTAGACCTTCAAAAGGGTTGGAGAAATCATTTTGTTGCGTTTTAACCAAATCAAAATAACTGTTTTTATTTTGCTTAGCATTTATAATAATATTTGGGTCATAAAGGCTATAGGTCTTGGTGAGAAAATCCGGTAATGGATAATATTTGACTTTCACTTGTTTAAGACTGTCCTTAAGCGTTTTGTTAGGATAAAGTCTTGCTTTTCTATAACTCACAGTATACCAACTGGTATCAACGGTTTTGTCCTGTAAAGTGAGCACTTCAAAGTCCAATGGACTGATACTTTTGCTGTCGATTGTAAGGCTGTCTTTAACTTCAAAAATTTTTGTTGTAGGGTCTTGTTGTGCCGTCGCTAGAGCACAAAACAATAATCCCACTACCACAACATACTTTTGCATAGTGGTAAAACTAATGGTTTTTAAATATATTATACCTATTAATGTTCAAATTGAACTTAGAGAGAGTAAAATCAAAAAACCTCGCCAATGATATGACGAGGTTTTTAAAATAAAAGTTGAAATTTTGTTATTGAAATTTGTCAGCAGGGATATCCTGATTGAGCATGATTTTATCCATTTTTATTTCAAAATTCTGAGGTCCGGCACTTTGAATTACGGTATGTGGAAACAATACCCCATTCACTGGCTTATAATCCATATATTTAGTTGTAGATTCCATAGTTCGTCCCATTTGTTCCATGACTTCAACGTCTTTAATTTTAAGACCAGTTTCTACACTGTAAAAAGTTTTTTTCTTTTCAGAAGACTGGATAACATAAGCATCTCCTTGTTCTGTTGATTCTATGGCGACCAATTCAAAAGCTGAAGTATCCTTGAGTTCAGGGAAAACACCAGAAGTCAATTTAGTTTGCTCTACTTCTTCTGGTGTCATGTCTTTTCTTTGACCTTGCTGTTCGCTATAACCGGATTCTCCATCGAAAACAGTTTTCATGATGGTCATGCCTGGCATACTCATTTGCATAAAGAATTCGTCGTCTTGTGTGCTCACCATTTCTACATCAATGCTTTGTCCCATGGCATTCATTTTACCTTTCATGATTGCGTTGTCTATGGCTTCAACTTTTTCTTTTCCTCCAATGGCTTTTATATAATCATCAAATACGGTTTGAACTGACACACCTTCCGGTAGAGGTTTGTTAAACTCAGGTTTATCGGTTTTGTTGCCGTATTTGTCATAATATAAGACGGGAACTGGTTTTCCTTCAAATTCTACTTTTTCTAGGTTTTCAACAACTTCTGAGCCTTTTCCTGCAACCACAATTTGCAAATGATCAATATCAAAATACTTTGCAGCGACACGTTGAACATCTTCCTGTGTTACTGCGTTTATTTTTTGAAGATACGTTTTGTAGAAATCTTCAGGTAAATTTTCTGTTCTTATGTTGAGTGCATAGTTTGCGACTGTAGAGGGCTGTTCCAACCTCAAAACAAAGTTACCGGCAAATTTTTTCTTAGTATCTTCAAGTTTTTGGGCGTCTACAGGTTCTGTTCTAATCCGCTTAATTTCTTTGAGAACCTCTACCACGGAAGAATCTGTAACTTCATTTCTTACACTAGCTACTGCTCTAAATCTTGACGCATATCTGTCTGCTCCTATTCTAGAATATGAACCATAAGTATAGCCTTTGTCTTCCCTTAAATTCATGTTTAGATATGTGCCAAGGCTGCTACCACCAAGTATTTGGTTGGCGATTAAAAGCGGGAAATAATCTTCATCAGACATTTGAAGATCTACTGTGTTTTGAGCAATAATTTCACTTTGTACAGCATTGGGCATATTCACAAAGTTAATTTGTCTGTATTGTGCTTTTTTGGGTTTTGGCAAGGTAAACTCAGGTGCGGTTTCATCTTTCCAATCTCTAAAATAATTTTCAACTAATTTCTTAGCTTCATTTTTATCAATATCTCCAATAAATGCCATGTAGGCATTTCCCGGTACAAAGAAATTTCTGTAGTAATTTTTTACATCGTCAAGAGTAATTTTCTCAACACTTTCTTCAGTAGTATACTGACCATAAGGATGGTTTTTTGAATAGGCGAGAACAGAACTTACCCTGTTTGCTACAGCACTTACGCTTTTGGCATCAGCTTTCAAACCTTCTATGAGCTTAGTTTTTTCAGCTTCAAATTCCTCTTGAGTAAAAACAGGATTTAGAGCTCCATCAGCCATTAATTCAAATATTCTAGGAAAGTATTTTTTGAGTGAACTGGCATAAGCAAACTCTGATCCCAAATTGACTGTTGCGCCCAGAAATTCTATTTCTTCATTATATTTATCTTTGCTCATGTTTTTTGTACCTGTTCCCATCAATGCACTTGTGAGAGAAGCCGTACCGTGAATCTTTTCGGCGTGAGGTTTATTGTCTATGATAAGTCTCACAGCTACTCGAGGCAATTTATGATCTTCTACCACCATTACTTCTAAGCCATTATCCATTTCAAAGGTATCCGGAACACCAAGGTTAATTTCCGGTGGCGGCCCTGGTTTCGGCATTTGACTGCGGTCAATTTGAGCAATAAGACTTGTTGTTATAAAGCATAACAATAAGGCATAGTTATATTTAATTTTCATAATATTCATTTTTTTATTTGTCATTTTCAGGTAAATAATCCATCTCCAAACGTTTGTTGTCCTGTAGGTATTTTTTGGCAACTTCCAAGATTTCTTCACGAGTAATACTTCTGTAAATCTCAATTTCATTGTTAATAAGGCTTACATCGCCATATAATGTATGGTAAGTTGCTAAAGAAGACGCTATACCTTGTACAGAACTGTTTGAGTTTACAAATCTGTTTTCAAAGGTATTTTGTAGTTTTTCATATTCTTTTTCAGAAATGAGTTCGGTTTTTATTTTCTCAATTTCTTCGTCCATGACTGCCGCCAATTTTTCTAATGAATTATCGCCTAATGGTAAAGCACCAACAATATAGGTGCCATAATCTTCCAGAGATCTGTTGAAAGCCAAAACCTGAAGGGCGATTTTGTCATCATCTACCATTCTTTTATATAACCTTGAGGTTTTACCTCCAGATAAAACCTGTGATATCATATCAAGAACGTAGGCGTCTCGGTCTTTCATAGAAGGTGTTCTGTAAGCAAATACCTTTAAAGGAATCTGAATATTACTATCGTATGCTGTAACCTCAATTTTATTTTCAATTATATCTTCTTGAATTTTATCCCTTTTTACTTCTTGCCCTCTTGGTATGGGTCCAAAATAATCTTTTATCATTTTTATGGTTTTACCCATGTTTATATCGCCTGCCACGACCAGAGTGGCGTTGTTTGGGCCGTAATACTTATCAAAAAATGCTTTAAATTCATCCAATGTTGCAGCATCCAAGTCTTCCATGTAACCTATATTAGGATTTTTATAAGGATGCTTATCAAATAAATTTTTGTTTACCATTATTGCCCAATTCCCATAAGGCCTATTATCGTAATTTGTTCTTTTTTCTTCTTTAACTACTTCGTTTTGTGTATCAACACCAATTTGATTAATAACGGGGTGCAGCATACGCTCAGACTCCATCCATAGTCCCAATTCGAGGGCATTAGAAGGGAAAGTTTCGTAATAATAGGTTCTGTCTTGACTGGTGTTGGCATTGTTTGTACCACCATTGGCAGATACAATATTGAACCATTCACCTCTTTCAATATTTTCAGTACCTTCAAACAATAGATGTTCAAAGAAATGGGCAAAACCGGACCTATCTTTTTTACCATCTTTACCACCAACGTGATACATTACCCCAACGGTAACTACAGGCGCAGAATTGTCCTGATGTAAAATGACATCCAAACCATTGGTAAGTTCGTAAGTTTCATAGTCTATTTCTTGAGCCTGGGTTGCAACAACAAAAAGACCCATCAGCATACTGATGATTGTTTGTTTTTTCATGATTTCCTAGTTTTGTTTTATTATTGGTTGTTAAAATAATAAATATGTTACGTTTTTATGTTAGGAATTTCTAAAATATTTTTTAATTAAGCAACAACCGTAAAATTTAAAAAAAAATTATAAAAATTACTTTAATAATCCCGGTATTGTTACGTTAATAAATTTTGCAAGTCATCATTTTTAGCTTTAAAAGTAAAAACCACATTATTAGCCTTTAAAATTATTATTTTAGCGCATTATTTCAATATTTATATATGAAAGGATTTAGTTTCTCAAAATGGAATAAGATTGTAGCATGGTCAGCCTTTGCTATTTCATTGATTACATACGCAATGACTGCTGAGCCCACCCTTAGTTTTTGGGATGCAGGCGAGTATATTGCTACTTCATCAAAGCTTCAAGTTGGGCACCCACCGGGTGCGCCAATGTACCAGATGTTGGGTGCTGTGTTTTCCGTATTTGCTCCAGAACCCGATCAAATTGCTTATATGGTGAATTTAATGTCGGGAATTTCTGCATCTTTTGCTGTCCTTTTTATGTTTTGGAGTGTGGTCTTGCTTTTTAAGAAAATTTATCCGGATTTAGAACAAGGCTCAAAAGGGAGACAAATTATGGTATTGTGTTCTGCCTTTATTGGGGCG
>Ga0102928_1000452_pt1 | contig 26615 bp, 17 predicted proteins | sample SalPonR1_B_D1_MG_FD_78504 | JGI IMG/M metagenome (GOLD analysis project Ga0102928, IMG submission 78504) | Salt pond soil microbial communities from South San Francisco under conditions of wetland restoration - Salt Pond MetaG R1_B_D1_MG | ecosystem: Environmental > Aquatic > Marine > Intertidal...
CCGGCTGACCCGGCCGAGCCGGCTGCGCCGCCGCCGCATCGGCCCAGGCCGGCTGGGCCGCAGTGGCGCCCCGTGAGCGGGCCGAGGTGCTGCGACGGTGCTGGCCACTCCTCGTCGACCACACCGACGAGCTGGCCCGGCTGATCACCCGCAAGCTGGCGCCCTGGCCGCGGGCGTACATCGCTGCCGACTGGTGATGCCGGTGGGGCACCGTCCACGCCTGCTCGCTCGGCAGGATGCTCCTCTGCAGGTCACAGAGCGACGAGACCGTGGTACTGGCCGAAGTCCTTGTCCTTCAACAGACGGCCCATCTTGCGCAGCTCGCGGGCCACGCCGTTGACCGCACACTCCATGGTGATGGGCGTCCCCGCCGTCGCCGCCGTGAACGCCGCGTGCACTGCTGCGTTGCGGATCGACCCGCCCGACAGCTCGAACTGTTCGGCCAGCCAGGGCAGGTCGACATCGTCGAGCGGGGCGCTGGACGGAAGGTTCTGCCGCCAGATCGCCAGGCGCTCGGCCGGACCGGGCAGCGCGAACTCGATCCGCACGTGGATGCGCCGGAGGAACGCCTCGTCGACGTTCTTCTCGAAGTTGGTCGCCATGATCACCATGCCGTCGTAGATCTCGAGTCGCTGCAGGAGGTACGACACCTCGATGTTGGCGTAGCGGTCGCGGGCGTCCTTCACCTCCGAACGCTTGCCGAACAGCGAGTCGGCCTCGTCGAAGAACAGCACCAGGTTGCCGGCACTGGCCGCGTCGAAGATCTGCTCGAGGTTCTTCTCCGTCTCCCCGATGTACTTGCTGACGACCGACGACAGGTCGAGCTTGAACACCTCGAGGCCGAGTTCGGCGGCGATGATCTCCGACGCCAGCGTCTTGCCGGTTCCCGACGGGCCGGAGAACAGGGCGACCAGCCCTCGCGACGGCGTGGGTGTGAAGCCCCAGTCGTCGTAGACGCGGCTGCTGTGGCGATAGCGATCGGCGATGGAGCGCAGCATCCCGAGACGGTCGTCGCTGAGGACGATGTCGTCCCACGTGCGGGTGGGCACGATGCGGCGCGTGAGCTGTTCGAGCGGGCCGCTCGCGAGCCGGCGGACCGCGGCGTCGATGTCGCCGCCGAGCGCCCGGCGGGCGCGTTGCACACGGTGCATCTGGTCGAACGTGAGGTGATGCGTGCGCTCCACGTCGCCGCCGAACGTGTACACCCACTCGTCGTCGGTCGGATCGGCCGGCTCGGCGAGGATCTCCGCCCACGCCCGGTCGGGGAACTGGTCGATCGGCGGGGCGCTCTTGGCCGAGATCACCCACACGAGGTGGGTGGCGCGCCGCAGCCACCGCTGGGTGATGGTGTCGAGACGGTCGTCGATCTCCACGAGCAGCCCGCGGCCGGTGATGGTGGCCTCGCGGACGACTGCGCCCCATTCGCGGTCGTTGTCCGGAGCCGTGCAGCACAGGAACCGGTCGGTCATGGCCCGTCTGACGGCGGCGTGCCGTCGACGCATCCGGTCGGCGCCGACCACGACCATGAGGCTCTCCCCGGAGCGATCCGCGGTGTCGGGAACCGTTGCGTCGAAATCGCCGGCGTCGAGTGCGCTCACCTCGACCGGGAGATCGGGATCCGGTGAGTTGTCGCCCAGCAGCGCCCACACCACGCCGGGATGTACGGCCACCACGTGATCGGCCCACGGGCCCTGCTCGACGACGTCGACGAACACCGAGCGGCGCAGCGCCGAGTCGTGGGCGACGGCCAACGGCCCGGGATGGTCGGGGCCGAGGAGACCGCCCAGCGACCCGATCGCCACCCGGTTGCGATTCGGGTCCCCCTGGATCGCGGCGACCAGCGCCTGGCAGCCGGCGTCGGCCTCGGCTGCCGCCACCACCGCGAGCACGTCGGCCTCGGGCCGGGACAGGCCGGCGTTCGCGGCGAGAGCCGCGAAGGGCCCCGCACCGTCGAGCGACTCCCCGAACGCCCGCCAGGCCTCGGCCACCGCAGCGTCCTCTGCGCCGTCGCCGGCGGCGTCGGTCCCCGCCGGTTCGCTGCCCCCGGCGTCGGCGACGCCGTCCGGCGCTCGTCCGCTCCCTGAGCGGACCGCGGCACGCACCAGTACCGCCCGGCCGTACAGGAACCATTCCGGGGAGTGTCCGCTCATCGGCGCCGTCCGGTCTGCCGGCACACTCCCGGGCAGTGGCACCGGCCCCGTCTCGCTGTGGTCACGTCGCTCAGTCAAGCACGCGTCGAGCACCGGGCCCGGAACCGGCGGACGTCCGGGGCCGTGGGCTACCGTGCTGCCATGGCGCAGCCCGTCGTCCTCGGAGACATGCTCATGTGCTCGTTCGGTGTCGCACCGTCGAGCATCTCGGTGCTGCCGGCCAACCGCACGATGGCCGTGAACAAGCCGATGGCGAACATCATGGACAACAAGCCGATGATGAACATCATGCCGTTCGGTGTGTGCATGAGCCTGTCGAACCCCACCACGGCGTCGTTGACCGCGGCTGCTCTGGGGGTGCTCACACCGGGGCCCTGCATCCCGGTCACCCCTGCCCCGTGGGCGCCCGGGTCGGCCACGGCACAGGTGGCCAACTTCCCGGCGTTGAACTCGACGTCGAAGTGCAACTGTGTCTACGGCGGAGTCATCAGCGTCTCGGTGCCGACGGCGGTCACCGTGACAATTCCCTGACGGGTCGTCAAGAGTCTCGACCCGGTTGTGCCGGGCTGCTACGTTCGCCCGATCGGGTGAGCATTCTGGGCGGGGCGACGGGGACATTGCTGCGATGCCGAGGGTGGTCGGTCGTGACGGCATCCTGCCGGTACGGGGTGTCGTGCAACTCAGAATCGGATCGGGAGGTTCGCAGTGCCGTCATATTTGACCCCTGGTGTCTACGTGGAGGAGGTGGCCTCCTCGAGCGCCACGCTCTCCGCCGGAGCCACCGCCGTTGCCGCGTTCGTCGGCTTCACCGCCAAGGCTCCGAAGGACGACCCTTCGGATCCCGATGGCCTGAAGCCGCGGCTCGTCACCAACTGGACCCAGTTCGAATCCCTGTACGGGGGCTTCGTTCCGGGTGCCATGCTTCCGCACTCCGTGTACGGCTATTTCAACAACGGCGGCTCGATGGCCTACATCGTGCGCATCCCGCACACCGCCCCGTCGGAGGAGCCCGGCCAGCTGGAGCTTCCGTCCGGTGACCGTGCGCTCGGACCCGCCGTCGAGTTCACCACGGTCGAACCCAACGCCGACGTCACCGTCACCGTCACCGCCGAGCCGCCCGCCGACGACGCGGGCGAGGACGACGCTCCCACCTTCGAGGTCACCGTTGCCGAAGGCGACGACGCCGAGACGTACTCGGGTGTCACCCTCGGCGGCATCGCCGACGCGATCAACGGCACGTCCACGAAGGTCAAGGTGGAGACGAAGATCGACGTCGACCAGCTCGCCGCCGACCTCCAGACCCTGCCCACCGGCAGCTTCGACATCGAGCCGGCCGAGCCGACACCGGTGTCCGTGCCGGGCCGGGCCTTCAACGGCTCCGAGTCCGCCCGCACCGGCATCAGTGGGCTCACCATCGCCGACGACGTCACGATGGTGATGGTGCCCGACCTGATCACGGCCGCCACGCAGGACGACGGCACCGTCGATCTGGGCATGTGGAAGACCGTGCAGCTCGCACTCATCAACCACTGCGAGGGCCAGGCCAACCGCATGGCCGTGCTCGATGCGCCTCCGGGCATGTCGCCGCAGCAGATCAAGGAGTGGCGTTCCGACACGGCCATGTACGACTCGGCGTTCGCCGCGCTCTACTACCCGTGGGTCGAGGTGGCCAACCCCGCCGCCACCAACGGCGACACGGAGATCATGGTGCCGCCGTCCGGCCACCTCGCCGGCATCTGGGCCCGCACCGACGACACCCGTGGCGTCTGGAAGGCACCCGCCAACGAGGTCGTGCGCGGAGCGCTCAACGTCGAGACCAACATCACCAAGGCCGAGCAGGGGCTCCTCAACCCGATCGGGATCAACTGCATCCGGCCGTTCGGCACCCAGGGCATCCGCGTCTGGGGCGCTCGCACGCTGTCGTCGAACACCGACTGGACCTACATCAACGTCCGTCGCCTGTTCAACATGATCGAGACCACGATCATGAACGGCACGCAGTTCGCGGTGTTCGAGCCGAACGACAAGAAGCTCTGGGAGGGGCTGAAGCGCACCGTTGGCTCGTTCCTGCGTGGCCTGTGGCGTGACGGCGCCCTCTTCGGGGCGACCGCCGAGCAGGCCTACTACGTGAAGTGCGACGAGGAGACGAACCCGCCCGACTCGATCGACCAGGGCAAGGTGATCGTCGAGGTCGGCATCGCTCCGGTGAAGCCGGCCGAGTTCGTGATCTTCCGGGTCGCCCAGATCAAGGACGAGAGCTGACCGTGTCCACGCATCACCATCTTCCGGAAAGGAGTAGCCGATGACCACCATCGTCCCCAGCGATGATGCCGCAACCCCGTTCGTCTCTTCACTGTTCACGGTGGAGTTCCCCGGACTGGCGAGCGGCCGGTTCAACAGCGTGTCGGGCCTCGGCTTCGACATCACCGAGACCAGCAGCACCCAGCGCACCGCCGAGGGCAAGACCGTCACCCGGTACAGCCCCGGCACGGTGAAGTACGCGTCGCTCACCCTCAAGCGCGACCTCACCGGCAACAAGGAGTTCTGGGACTGGCACGACAAGATGTGCAAGGGCGAGGGCCTCTACGAGGACGGATCCATCGTGATCCAGAACCTCGCCGGCGAGGAGGTCGACCGCTGGAACGTCTTCAAGGCGTGGCCGTCGAAGTGGAGCGCCGCCGATCTGTCGGCCGACGCCGACGACGTCCTCACCGAGGAGATCGAACTGCAGGTCGAGTTCATGGAAAGGGCGTCGTGACATGAGCGATTTCGATTCCGCACAAGGTGCGTACTTCTCCTTCGAGATGGACGGGTTGCAGGTCGGCTACTTCACCGGCTGCAGCGGCCTCTCGTCGGAGGTCAACGTCATCGAGCAGGCGGCCACGAGCAAGGACGCGAAGAAGGTCGTGCCGAAGCAGCCCGGCCCGGAGCGCACCTACTCCGAGGTCGTGCTCAAGCGTGGGTTCACCACCGACCGTGCCCTCAACGACTGGTACGACAAGACCGTCGATGCCGGTGAGGACGTCGAGCGCAAGACCGGTTCGATCGTGGTGCTCGGCCGTGACGGCAGTACCGAGATCGCCCGGTTCAACCTCGACAAGGCGTGGCCGTCGAAGCTCTCGGTGTCCGATCTCGACGCCAAGGGCGGCGAGGCGATGGTCGAGGAACTCACGATCCGTCACGACGAACTCACCTGGGTCTGACAATGGCGGGGTTGCGCACCGAGTTCGAGTTCACGTTGCCGAAGGGGTTCGTCGGAGACGACGGCACTCTCCATCGTCACGGGACCATGCGTCTCGCGACGGCACGCGACGAGATCGAACCACTGCGCGACCGCACCATCGACGGTCCGGACGACCCGTACCTCACGATTCTCGTGCTGGCACGGGTGATCACATCACTGGGAACGCTCGACGAGGTCGGCATCGACGAGGTGGAAGGCCTCTTCGCTGCCGACCTCGCGTTCCTCCAGGATCTCTACGGCATCATCAACTTCGGTGACCAGGCCGACGTCGCCGCCCTGCAGGAGAGCGTGTTGCCCGACGAGCAGTACGACGATGTCGAGGCAGCGGTGCCCGCTGCCGATCCGGTCGACGGCGACGAATCGAGTCACACTGCAGTCGACGACGAGTCGACATCGGGTGCATCGCCGGAGGAACCGGGGGTCGAGGCCCCCGACGAGTCCCGTCGCAACCGGTCCCGCCGGTCGCAGGTCGAAGAGGTCGGCTCGGCGTCGATGTCGTAGGCCGATCGTGAAGCTGTATCCCGAGTCGTCCCTCTGGAGCGAGATCGCCTATCTCGCCTACCACCTCCACTGGGACCTCAACGCCCTGCTCGATCTCGAACATGCCGATCGGGCCCGACTGATCGAGCTGGTCGCCGACATGAACCAACGAGCCTGGGACGAGCTGAGCAGTGTCTGATCCGTCGATCAACGACGCCAACACCGCCACGTTCCTGTTCGAGGTCGACGGCATCGACATCGGCTGGTTCATGGAGGTCGGTGGCCTCGAGGTGTCGATCGAGACCGAGGACGTCAACGAGGGTGGCCAGAACAGCTACGTGCACAAGCTCCCCGGGCGCATGACCTGGCCCAACATCACGTTGAAGCGTGGTGTCACCAAGACGAACAGCCTGCTCGACTGGCTGAACGAGTCGTCCGGTGAGACGTTCACGGCCAACGGCAACGTCGTGACCCGCAAGACGGCGGCGATCACTCTGCTCGACCGTACCGGTGCACGACTGACCTCGTGGGAGTTCGAGGGGGCGTTCCCCGTGAAGTGGACCGGGCCGAGTTTCGCTGCGTCGTCTGCGGAGGCACCCACCGAAGAACTCGAGATCACGCATCATGGATTCCGCGTCCATGAGCTCTGAGTCGCCGACGCCGACCGTGTCGACACTGGGTCGTGGCATGGTGCACCGCGGCCGCCGCCAGACCGTGTTGGCCAGACGATGGTCGTCGGCCGGGCTGATCGGCGCAGTGGGTCGGGCCAGCGTCGGCTTCGGGCTGGCGGTCGGTCGATCGCGGGCGATCCGTCCCGTCGTGCAGGTCGGCGACGTGAACTCCGCGGCCCTGCGTCCGCCGGTCGACTTCTGGCGTCCCGGCGCCGACGAACCCGACGAGACCGCGATGGCATCGTTCCCGGGCGCCGGGTCGGCGGCGGACGCCGGCCGTGTGGCCGGTGCCCCGGTCGCGGCACCGCCTGCGCCCGCCTCCGTTGCTGCGTCACCTCGCAGGGAGAGTGCGCGCCGTCCGGCGGTTCCCACGGCACGCCGAGTCGACGCGTCCAGCCGGCCGACCTGGACCGAGCAGGTCATCCAGCGCAGCTCGATCGGGTACACGGCTCCGGCTCCCGGCAGCCCGGTGCCCGCGTTGGAGGTCCCCGACGACTTCGTGTCGTCGGGCGACGCGAAACTCGATCAGCTTCGCCTGCTGGTGCGAGGGAGGCAGCAGAACGCGCAGCGCCCGCCGGCCGGGCGGAAGCGGGAACGTTCCGCCGAACGTCCGCACGCCGCGCCCGCGACGACACCGCCGTCGACGACACAGCCGGCGACGACACGCGGTGACACCTCGGCGGGCCGGTCGACCGGTCCGGGTCTGTTCGGACGCACGATCCGCCCGCAGCCGATCGAGCCCTCGGCCACGGGCGAGGTGCGTCGCTCCCCGGCCGTGGACGCACAATTGCCGACGGCGAGTGCGCGGCCCTCGGCTCGTCGGCAACCGACGGTACCCGGGGCAGCCCGCCGGCCTGCCGCGCCCGCTGCAGCGCCGACCAAGGTGGACCGGCTCCGAGCGCTGCTGGTGGAGCAGGGCATCCTGTCGTCCGACACCGCCGGCGACCCCGACGGCGGCGACGCCGAACCAACGACGGGTTCCGGTACATCGACGGGTCCACGACGGGTGCCTCCCGCCGGCAACGCGCCTGCTCGCCCGGCCGGTCAGGGCAGGTCCGACACGGTCCGGCGTTCGACGAGCCGCGATGGTGCCGGGATGCGCCCGGACCCTGCCCGGCCCGTGGGCGCTCCGACCGGCACCGCCGACGGCCCGTCCGCGTCGTCACCCTCGGGGAATCCCCGACCGGCCGACACACCGCCGGCGCAGTCCGGAGCTCCGACCGCCGGACCGGCGTCGATGGCGGTCCCTGACCGGTCCGACACAGCCCCTCCGCCGGCCGTGGGCCGGCGTGCGGCTCCCTCGCTGGCGACCACGGGAGATCTCCGTGTTCGGCGGATGATGTCGTTCGGCGGCGCCGATCAGGAACGGGAGACCCCCGCCGAGTTCGCCCCGGTGCCCGATCAGGACCGCGACGGCTTCATCGAGCGAGCACCGTTCGGTGAGCGCTCGCCGTTCGATCCGAGCCTGCCCGTTGCGGCCGTCGACACGGTTCGGGGACCGTCCGGTGTGCCCCTCCTCCGGCGTCGTCACCGTCATTCGTGGGCCGACCAGCGCCCCGAGCTCCCGTCGGCGATCGCACTGCTGCGCCGTCCGACCGAACCAGTTGCCTCGGCTCCCGACACTCCCGCACAGGTTCGTGCGGATCTCGAACTCGACGGTGGCCCGCCGGCGGTGTTGCGACGGGTCACCCTGCCTCGTGCACTGTCGGTGCAGCACCGCCCCGAGCCGGTCCTGCGGCGGCACCGCATCGAAGCGACGCCCCCGCTGCGACCGGCTGTGGCCGCTGCGCCGTCCGATGGCGTCCCGAACACGTCCGGCGTGGCCGGTGGGGCGGCGAGCGCCCCCGTCGCTCGCAGCGTCGGTGCCTCCGTGGCTCCCGCCCACGACACCGCATCAGCCGTCGACACGATCAGGACGGGCGCCACCGCCACCGCTCCTGGTGACACGGCACGGACGGGCGCCACCGCCACCGCTCCTGGCGACACGGCACGGACGGGCGATCGTGCACCTGGCCGCGCCACTGCCGAGGACGTCGAGGTCCCCGGAGCCGTGGCAGCCGACGTGATGGCCGCCGCCGTGCGGCCCCACGCCATCGTCCGTCGGGTTGCCGCCGACGACCCGGCGGAGGCGGCCGCTCCGACATCGCTGTCCGGCTCGACGTCCACCACGAGCATCCGCGACGACCCCGGTGAACTGACGGCCGACCCGGCCGGCCGTTCGGCGACCGTCCGCCCTCCTGGTGTCGACCGGGCCGTTTCCCCGGTTCGCCGCCGCGCAGCCCGGCGCCGTCATTCCTCCGTGGCCGACGGGCCGGGTGCGCTGCTCGACGTGGTTCGTCGTACCCGCCAGCGGTCGGCCGTCAGCCACGATGCGGTGGTTCGCGATGTCGTCGGCACTCAGGAGGGACGGGACGAGTCCAGGCCGGGATCGGGCGTCGCTGCATCCGTGGCTCCGCCGGCCGCGCGCACGGCGTCGACATCGCGCACGGCGTCGTCCGCGTCTCTGCCGGACGGTGGCACCCGCGGCCACCGCGATCCCATCGGCGGCGTCGATGCCGTCGTCGGCGATCGCAGTGCGGACCGCTCCGCCGGCGATCGGGGTGACGTCGCTGCCCGTCGCATCGTCGAAGTGAACCCGCCACGGCGCGTCCCCACAGCGGCCGCCGAGCTCGCCGACCGGTTCATGACCGAACTGTCGCAGACGATCCAGCGGCAGCCGGCACCGCTGCCGATGCCGTACCGACCGATGGCCGACGTCATCACGCCCGGTCGCCGCGTGATGTTCTCCACCGACGAGGCGTCGCGGCGAGCGCTCCGCTCCGTCGGCAAGGTCGCCGCCACCACCGACCACGTCATCCATCTCGACCCCGAGCCGGTCGCCCGTCACCGTCTCGACGAGGTGATCGCCCACGAACTCACCCACGTCGCGCACCCGTCGCCGACACCGCGCTTCTTCGACGACGTCGACGACAGCCCGGAGGAGCGGCGCGCCGAGGAGGTCGCCAAGATCATGACCAGTTCGCCCATCGCACCCGGCAACTCCCGGCCACAGCCGGCGGTCCAGCGCCGCCCGGCCGGGTCCGCGTCGCAGCCCGACGTGATCCGCCGGAGCCCGGCCACGACGTCGCCGGCCCCGTCGGGCACGACCTCGTCGGGCACGTCGCCGGGGTCCTCGATCTCCGCAGACGCCCTCGCTGCACGGATCACCGGCCGCAGCTCGCCCGACACGGTCCGGCGCTGGGCAGAGGGTGGCGCCACGCCGAGCGGCCCGCGCCCGAGCACTGCGCCCACGACCGGTGCGTCGACCGAACGTGCGGAACGTGCGACAGGGGCCGGTGCTCGGGACGACCTCACGAGGTACCTCGACTCCGACGCCGGCAAGGCATGGTTCGAGAAGATGCTCCGCTCGAACACCAGCCTGCTGATGTCCCTGCTCGAGGACCGGATCATCGTCGAGGCCGAGCGCCGCGGTGGCCGCACCTGGAGGGGCGCCTGATGACCAACCAGCTCCAGAAGGCATACCTCGAGGTGGAGTCCGGCAGCCGGATCGACTGCATGTTCAACCCGTCGTCGTTCGCGTTCACCACGCAGAACCGGTGGGAATCCGACCAGGTCCCCGGCAAGTCGACGCCCACGATGCGCTTCGCCGGTGGAGGCGGCGGCTCGTTCAGCCTCAGCCTCACCTTCGACACCACCGGCGAGGGCACATCGGTCGGTACGTACACCAACAGGCTGCTCGCCCTGATGGACATCGACACGTCGCTGCCGGGTTTCGACCCCGACGTGGGCAACGGGCGACCGCCGTGGGTGAAGTTCCACTGGGGCACGCACCTGCACTCGTTCAAGGCGGTGATCACCTCGGCCAACGTGACGTTCACCTACTTCTCCAACGAGGGCATGCCGCTGCGCGCCAACGTCGAGTTGTCGCTCGACCAGTACGAGCCCGACGCCAACTGGGGCCCGCAGAACCCCACGTCGGGCACACCCAAGCCGAAGCGCACGCATCAGGTGCAGGTGGGCGACACCCTCGACCGGATCGCGGCGCGCTACTTCGGCGACTCGACCAAGTGGCGCGACATCGCCTCGCTCAACGGCATCCAGGACCCGCTCGACCTCACACCCGGCCGGCTGTTGTCGATCCCCGAACGCAGGACCTGACCCGTGCAGTCCCTCCGACCGGTGATCACGTGCGACGGCACCGATCTCAGCACCGACGCACACAATTCGCTACGTGAGATGCGCGTCCTCGATCAGATGGGGGTGCCTGCCCACGTCCGGCTCGAGTTCTCCCTGGTCGCGGGTGAATCCGGGATGACGCCGCCGCCCGTGGCCATCGGCAACACACTGACGATCATGGTCGACGGGACCGACGACCTCGGAAATGCCGTGTCCGCCTGGACCCTCTTCGACGGGCTCGTCACGAGTGTGGGCATCGATCTCGACACCGGCACCACGCAGACCTTCGTGGTCGAGGGGTACGACCGTCTGTACACGCTGGGGCGCACGTCGCTCGCCCAGACCCAACTCGAGGAGAAGCCCTCGGACATCATCCGTGCACTCGTCCCGTCGGGTCTGACGCCGCAGATCGACGACGCCGTCGACGTCACGACGGCGTTTCCCGCTGCCTACCAGTTCGGCACCGCCTACCAGTGCCTCGAGCGACTCGTCCGGGATGCCGGATGCGAGTGGAAGGTGGTGGGGAGCGACCTCCACATCACCCCGAGGGACACCAGCGCAGCCGCCACCCACACGCTCACGGTGGGTCAGAATCTCCTCCGGTTCAGCGCCCGGTTCAGCGCCGCCGAACACGTCGCCGACGTCGAGGTCACCGGCTGGGACCCGTCCAGCAAGGCGCGCATCGTCGGTGCCAGTTCGTCGTCGGGGACACGAGCCGGTTCGTCGCTCAACGGCTTCTCGGCGAGCGACATCGCCAGTTCCACCGTCGGCGGCACGATGCTGATGAGCATCCCGCATCCGGTTCGCGACCAGAACCATGCCGAGCTGCTCGCCAACGGCATCGTCGCCGACCGGGAGGCCTCGCTCCTGCGGGCCCGCGGAGAGGCCGAGCCCGATCCTGCCTTGGTGCCGGGGGCCAAGCTCACGCTGGCGGGGCTGGTCGACGACTGGAACGGCGACTACTACTGCAGCGGCATCGAGCACATCTGGGGAGCCACCGGCTCGTTCCGCACGCTGTTCGAGGTCGGCGGCAACGCGCCCACCTCGCTGATCGACGTGATCGGTGGAGACAACCGGCCCACGCTCCACAACATGCTGGGCAGCCTCACGATCGGGCTCGTCACCAACAACGAGGACCCCGACGACCTCAACCGGGTGAAGGTGACGTTCCCGTACCTGTCCGACTCGGAGGAGAGCGCCTGGGCCCGGGTGATGCAGCCCGGCGGCGGTGCGGGCCGCGGGTGGACCGTGATCCCCGAGGTCGGCGACGAGGTGCTCGTGGGTTTCGAGCACGGCGACATCGACCACCCGTTCGTGCTCGGCGGCCTCACCAACGGCACCGACACGGCACCCCTCACCGCCGGTGGAGGCATGGTCGACAGCGGGGCGGTGGTGGCGCGAGCCATGACGTCGCGTCTCGGCCACGAGATCTACCTGGCCGACGGGAGCGAAGACGCCGACCAGTTCGTACGCCTGAAGACCGCCGGCGACGAGGCGGTGCTCGAGCTCGCCAAGACCCGCGTGGACCTCCTCTCGAGCGCGAACCCGATGAAGCTCCACAACGACAACGGCTCGATCGAGATCGACGCCGACGGCAACATCACGATCACCGGGGCGAACATCACGATCGAGGGAAGCGGTGACATCACCGTCGACGGCGGCGCCAACGTGAATGTGACGTCCGGTGCCGCCGCCAAGGTGGAGGCCGGCGCTGCTCTCGACCTCAAGGCCGGTGCACCGGCGACGTTGGAGTCGTCGGCGATCACCAACGTGAAGGGCTCGATGGTGAAGATCAACTGATGTCGGATGCATCGGACTTCATCGGACGGGGCATCTCGTTCCCGTTGCGCGTCGACCAGTCGGGTTCGATCGCCACGTCCTCGGGCGTGGAGGACCTCGACTCGTCGATCCGCATGATCCTCACCACCGCGCCCGGCGAGCGACTCATGCGCCCGCATTTCGGCTGCCGGATCTGGGAGCTGCTGTTCGAGCCGATCAACGCGAACACGCTCGGCCTGATGGGTGAGGCCGTCCGGGAGGCGATCGGGCGGTGGGAGCCGCGGGTCGTCCTCGACGACGTCCGCCTCGACCCGTCGCAACACGATGCGGGAGCGGTGCTGATCCACATCGACTACGTGGTGAAGGCCACCAACGACCGCCGGAACCTGGTGTATCCGTTCTACGTCATCCCCCGAGAGGACGACTGATGAGTCTGCCCGTCACCAACCTGGACGATCGCAAGTTCCAGGATCTCGTCGACGAAGCGAAGCGGATGATCCCGCAGCTGTGTCCGGAGTGGACGAACCACAACCTGTCCGACCCGGGCGTGGCGCTGATCGAGCTGTTCGCCTGGATGACCGAGACGATGTTGTTCCGGCTCAACCAGGCGCCGGACGTGTTCTACACCCGGATGCTCAACCTGCTGGGGTTCGAGCAGTTCCCGGCCTCCGCGGCGCGTGTCGACCTCACGTTCTGGCGGTCGGGCGACGACGGCTCCACCGTCCGGATCCCGGCCGGTACCAAGGTGGCCACGTCGGGCACGGTGGGCGAGACGCGGGTGTTCACCACGCTCGACGATGCGCTGATCGTGCCGCCCACGATCGTGGCCGCCCTCACGTCCGACGGCGACGAGCGCTTCGCCGACGTCTACGACGACCTCACGGTGGGGCTCACGAGCGTGAAGTGCTTCCCCGGTGAGCCGATGACGCCCGGGGACGCGTTCTACCTCGGATTCGAGAACTCGTTGGCGGGCAACGCCCTGCGCCTCGACGTGGAGGCCTCGGTGGAGGGCATCGGGGTGAATCCGAGCCGGCCGCCGCTCGTGTGGGAGTCGTGGCAGGGCGAGGGCTGGGTGGCGGCGACGATCCCCGAGCTGCTCGGCCCCGGCGAGATCGCCGACACCACCGGTGGCCTCAACCGCGACGGGAGCATCACCCTGCTGCTCGCAGGCGAGCACCAGCCGCTCACGCTCGGCGGCGTGCGTGCACACTGGCTGCGGGCCCGCCTGCTGCCACCCACACCCGACCGACCGGCATATCGCGCCTCGCCGCAGCTGCGACGCGTGCGGGCCCGCACCATGGGCGGCACCGTGCTCGCCGAGCACAGTGACACCGTGGTCGACGACATCGTCGGCAAGAGCAACGGCAAGGCCGACCAGAGCTTCCGGTGCAGCCGGGTGCCGGTGCTGCCCCGTGAGGCCAACGAGACGCTGCAGGTGGAACGCCAGGGCGGCTGGCAGGACTGGACCGAGGTGACCGACTTCGTCGACTCCGACCGCGACGACCTGCACTTCGCCTGGGATTCGTTCACCGGCGAGATCCGGTTCGGCCCGCTCATCCGCTATCCCGACGGCAGCATGCGCCAGCACGGTGCGGTGCCACCGGAGGGCGCCCGGATCCGCCTCAACTCGTACCGCACGGGTGGTGGCGGCGCCGGCAACGTGGGCGCCAACACCCTCACGTCGTTGCGGTCCTCGTTGCCGTTCATCTCCCGCGTGCAGAACCTCGTGCCGGCGACCGGTGGTGTCGACGCCGAGACCGTCGAGAACGTCAAGCGGCGCGGGCCGCAGTCGTTGCGGGCGGGTGGCCGTGCCGTCACCGTGTCGGACTTCGAACGGCTGACGGCGCAGGCCGACAGCCGCGTCGGGCGCGTGCGGTGCCTCGCCCCGGTGGAGCCGGGTGACCCGGTCCGGCTGCTGGTGGTGCCGTCGATCGAACAGCGCCCCGAGACGCTGCAGCTCGACCACTTCGCGCTGCCCGACGACATGATCCGGCGGATCGGCGACTACCTCGACGACCGGCGGATCCTGGGCAGCAAGATCGAGATCGGCACGCCCTACTACCAGGGCGTGACGGTGGCGGCGCTGGTGTCGGCCCGTCCGGGTCGTCCACCGTCGCTCGTGCAGGACCGTGCCATGCGGGCGCTCTATGACTTCATCAACCCGCTCACCGGTGGCCCCGAGGGCCTCGGGTGGGCGTTCGACGTCGACCTCAACGCCGCCCAGGTGTTCCAGCTGCTGGAGGCCGTGGAAGGTGTGGAACGCGTCGACGAGGTGCTGTTCTTCGAGTACGACCTGCGCAACCAGGAGCGCATGGGGTTCGGCAAGGAGCTCGTGAAGCTCGCTCCCGACTCGCTGTTCCTGTCCACCAACCACCAGGTGATCGTGAGGTGACCCGCAATGCGACGTGACGACTGGTTGCTCCACCAACTCCCCGTGGGGATGGCGGAGGACGACTTCCTGTACCGCTTCGTGTCGATCTTCCAGCGGATGGGCGACACCGTCGTGCACCAGATCGACACGTTGCCGCACATGTACGACCCCACGGTGGCGCCGGCGCCGATGGTGCAGACCCTGGCCCGCTGGCTCGGTGTGGAGTGGCTCGACTCGTCGATCGACGACCGCCTCCAGCGCGAGATCGTGCTGCGTTACGCCGAGCTGATCCAGTGGCGTGGCACCAAGCGCGGGCTGCGACTGCTGCTCGAGCTGCTCAGCGGCGGCACCGCTCGGGTTCGCGATTCGGGTGGCGTGTTCCCCGAGGGCGAGTCGCCGGCTGCCGCACCGCACGTGCGGCTCGACGTGGAGTCGGCCGGTTGGAACTCGGTGGCCGACCTGATCCGCATCGTGCGCGACGAATTGCCGGCCACGGTGACATTCGACCTGTGGGTCGCGGGTGAGCGGGTGTGGCCGACCGAGGATGCACTCACCGCCCGCACCGGGCAACTGCCACGCCCCCAGGTACCTGCGGGAGGACCGAACGATGGCTGACATCACCTGCCCCGAATGCGGCCACCAGACCCAGCTGGTGTCGATCCGCCGCTCGTCGGAGGAGTTCTGCTCGCACTGTGACTTCCCGCTGTTCTGGGTGTCGTCGAACGTGCCGGCCACCACGCCGGGTGCCAACAGCGACTCGACGCTGCGGCGTCTGCCGGGGGCGGGTGGCCGTCACCGGGTGGGCAGCAAGGTCTGTCCCGACTGCGGCGAGCTGAACCCGCTCGGTGAGACGTACTGCCTGCGGTGCCGTGCCGAACTCGACCCGAAGCCGGTCGAGCCGCCCGTGGTGGTCGTGGCGCCTCCGCCTCCTCCTCCGCCGCCTCCACCCGAGCCCGAGCCCGAGCCGATCACGACCCCGTGGTGGTGGTGGCCGGCCGCCGCGGTGATCGCCGCCGCCATCGCCATCCCGATCCTCGCCTCCCTCTGACCGGCTCCTCATCGCGTCCAGTGGCGTGGATGAGCGTCCTTCAGCTGTTGGACCGCTGCCGTATCAGCTCGGCGCAGGGAGCAGGATCTGACCGGTCGACGGTGTGAGGGTGAATCGGCGATCAGCAGCCACGACGAGATCGATCGAACTGGTTGCCGTGGTTGTCGTTGCTGGACTACCGGAGGTGGTCGACTTGGTGGCGAAGATCTTGTAGGAGCCGGTCGCAACGTCAGCGGAGAAGCTGTATGCACCGGTCGCACTCGAAGTGTCATCGGGGTACAGCGTCCCTGAGGCACAGATGGAAGTGGCCGTCGAGGGACAGATGCGTACCGTGGCATCGTCGACTGCTGTGGCGGGCGACCCGGTGACCACGGTGCCGGCGATCGGTGCGCGCACGGTCAATGCCACCGGCTGTTCGGGGAGTGTCCGGGTCGAGCCGAGGGTGACGGTGCCGGAGCTGATGTAGTAGCCGTCGGCGGCCACGGTCCAGGTGAGTGTCGCCGTCTCGGGAACGGTGAACGTCGTGGTGCCGTTGCCGATCGTGTCTCGAGACGCACCTGCGAACGTCACCGTCGCACCTCCGACGTTGTTGGGGGGGCTCGATCCAGCCTCCGTGACCTTGAACGGCACGGTCAGCGTCTGCGCCGTCACCGTGAGGTTGCGGGTGACCGAGTTGTCCGACGTGCCCGAGACGTCGACGGTCGCGACGGCGGCGGATGTCCCGACGCCGACCTGGTCGTAGCTGATCGTCCACGACTTCGAGACGCCGTTGGTGCCGGCGGTCAGTCCGGTGATCGTGTAGGACCCGCTGGTCACCGTACCCGTGAGCGTGTTGGTGCCGTCGGTCGCCTCCACGACACCCTGCCCCGATGGCAGGGTGTTGCTGTCGGGGGCGTTGATCGTGCCGGTCACCTGGGCGAGCGGGCGGAGGGTGACCGACAGCGTGGCACTGGCCACGTCGGGGACCTGAACGACCTGGGTTCGCCGCTCGGAGGCGCTCACCAGGAGGTTCAGTGTCCCGGTTTCCGGGATCGTTCCGGGGCAGGGGACGTTGCTCGCGAACGTGAACGTCGACGAGGTGGATGCAGTGGTTCCGGGGCAGATCGGCGGGTCGGTGAGGTCGTCGTACAGAGCGACCGTGGCGTTCGACGTGCCGAGTACGGTGAGCTCGATCAGACGGGGGAGTGCCAGCGTGATCTGACCTGCCGTGGTGCTCGTTTCGTAGCCGTCGCCGATCGCCACGGCGATGGTGCCGGGCGATCGTGTCGTGGGATATCCGACGGGCTGCGCCTGTGCATAGTAGGAGCCGGCGGGAACCGAGAACGTGTAGACATTGTTGTTCACGGTGGGAACCGCCGGGCTCGCCGCGCTCGAGCCGGCGAGATAGAGGCGAAGTCCGAGGGGAGCCGCAGGGACCGCGGGGGCCACCGTGACCACGACCTGGGCGTTCTGGACGAGGTCGATCGCGGGTCCCGTGACGATCGCACCGAGCTGCGTCGGTGTGAACGAGGTCGTCACGGGCTCGAAGTTCGTCTGGTCTGCCTGCAGGCTGTAGGCCGTGAGTGAAGGAACGTCGAAGGTGTAGTCGTCGGTGGACCCGTCACCGGCGAAGGTGTCGGACGCCGCGCCGCTGATCTGAACCGTTCCTCCCGTCTGGAGAGGCCGGTACTGGCCGGGCCGGAACTCTTCTCTGACCTGGCCCGAGATCCGCACGGCGTTCGCAGTGGTAGCGATGGTTCCACCGTTGCGAGCGTCCGCCGCCGAGTCGTCGTCGGTGTCGACGTCGACGTCGAGTGGGATCACCACCGTCGCCTCCACGTCGTCGTGGAGTGCGTCGGTGAACGAGACCGTCCAGTCACCGTCCTCGGGAGCAACGTTGAAGAAGACGAGCCCGTCGTCGCTGTCGTCGAACGCGTAGTCGGTGTAGATGGCACCCGACGGAGCAGTGAGTGACACCCCGGTCCGGACGGTGTCGTCGATGGCCAGCGGGTACTCGTCTCCGCCCGCACCGTCGTCGAGCACGAACGCGACATTGGCGCGGCCGGCCACGTACACGAATGTCGGTCCGGTGTTCGGCCCCATGGCGGTTGCGGTGGCCGGGGCCGGATTGGTGCTCACCAACGTGTATCCCGGGATCGACGGAGCGGTGATGGAATGTGAGCCGGTCGGCACGTTCGTGAACGTGTAGGTGGCCTCGCCGACAGTGGCGGACAGGACGGCGGTGGCCGACGCAGAGCCGTCCTCGACGTTGTCGACGAGCGAACCGTTCACGTCGATCTGGTTCGGGGACGTGAACGTGCTCGTGAGTTCGATCGGTGTGCTCGGCAGGGCGACGGCTGCGGCCGGATCGAGCGTGTTCTCTGCCCGGATCGTGCCGACGATGCTGGGTGCGAGCTCGGGCAGGGGTGTGATCACGTCGAGGGTCGGGGCCACTCCGCCGACTGCATCGGGAATGGTGATGGTGACGACCGCCGGGAAGGCGGCCTTCGTCGGGAACGGGTCGTACTTGTTCACCTTGAGGCAGTACACGCCCGGGTACAGAGAGATCGGCGTGGCCGTCACGGCGGTTCCGGCTGTTGCGCTGGATGCGCAGGTGTCGAAGATGTCGTAGACGGCTCCCGTCACCGGTGTGCCACCTGTCAGGGCGGTGACGGTGCTGATCGTGAGCTGGCCCCGGATCTTGTCGAACACGACGGGGCTCAGTTCGTTGTCGGCGTCGTTGCGCATCTCGAACACACCGGCTGCGAGCGTCGGTGTGGGCGGATCCGGGAAGGTCGGTGCGGGCAGGTTGCCGACGACGGGGAGGAGCGGGATGCCGGTGTCGAAGGCGCCGTTTTCGAACTCCAGGCGGTAGAAGCCGGGTTCGGCGCTGAACGAGAAAGTGCTCGTGGCGGTGACGGAGACGGACACGTCAGCCGCCGGACAGCCCGTTGCAAGGGTGCCGTCGCAGTCGGTGCCCCCGCTCGTGACACGGACAGCGGTGAGTGTGGTCTCCGGCCCCGTGAGACCGACGAGTCCGGTGGGAGGAGTGAGGACGTCGTCGGCGTCGTCCCGGCCGAACACCGATCCTTCGATCGTGCCGAACGGTTCGACCGGGAGGAGCAGCGTGGCGGTCTCGCCGGCTCGGACGGAGAAGCTGACGTTCTTCAGTGCGCTGTCGTCGTACTGCGGGACCTCGACGGACAGCGAATACTGGACGAAGGCACTCGTGGGCGTCGCTGCGCTCACGGGCAACTCCTCGATCCGGAACGTGTCACCGGGTTCGGCGGGTGCCGACTCGGGCAGCGCCGATCCGGTGTAGGACGGATCGGTCGTCGACCCGGTGGGGGAGATCATGGTGACCGCGAGCGCGGCGGGAATGTCGAGAGGGGTCTGCGCCGGGTCGTCGGCGTCGTACAGCCGAACATCGAGTGCGCCGAGTTCGACCAGGGTCGTGTCGAAGCCCGTTGCGGTGGTGGACGGCGTGGGGAACGGCCCGACCTGTTGTTCGACGCACCATGGGAGTTCACATGTGGGGGGGAGCGGGTCGGGCGGGGCCGGCAGCGGAAGGAACTGATGGTTCCGGGGAGCCTCGAACCGGGCCTGCCAGGTTCCGGGGTCGGCGTTGGTGACCGTGAACGTGGCCGTGGTGACGTCGGTGGTGACGTTCGTGTCGACGTCGATGGCGACGTCCCCGGCGGGTGGGGCGTCACCGAACGGGTTGGTCGTCTCCACGAGGTCGGGATAGGTCAGGTCCGGACTGCGGGTGAGGATCGTCACGTCTCCGCTGATCTGACCCTTCCCGGGCGGGGAGAGTTCGACGGCGAACCCGCCGCCCTCCGGGTTGAGCCGCACCCCGGAGCCCTGTGTGACCGTCCGCCCGCTCTCGTCGATGCGCACCGTGATCAGGCCCGGTCCGAAGCCCGCCTCGGTGAATGTGTAGTTCGACTGGCCGAAGATCTGGCCGGGCGCCGACCAGGCGCCGCTGGCATCGGAGCTCACCGCGATGTTCGACGGCACCGTCGTGGGTTCGAGTTCGGTGTCGGTGAGGGGCGCCTCTCGTGGGGCGAAGTCGTTGATCACCCCGTTCGCCGCGATCGCGACCCCTGCGAGCGGCAGCCGCTCGCCGAGTGGCGGTGGGTCGGCGGACGCATTTCCGTCGACCCAGAACACGGTGCCCGCCAACGTCCCGACGGGCTGCACCAGCGCCGAGTTGACCCGACGGTTGCTGAGGGTGATGCCGTTGCTGACGTCGACGTCGGTGATGTCGAAGGTCAGCGGTTCGAAGTCCGTGGTGGTGGCGTCGGTGTCGGAGGCCGTGACGGTGACGGTGCACGATGCCGGCAACTGGTACGGCGGGCTGGCATCCCTGATGGCCTTGGCCACGTTGCCCTTGTCGACGAAGAACTCGTCGAAGAGGGTGCCGTCCTGCAGGCCGGCCGTGTCACGGATGTCCACGTTCTCCACGGGTTGGCCATTGCACTCGACCGCCGCCACCAATCGTTCGTCGTCGATGGGCTGGAACTCCACCGTGGTGCCGTCGAGGACGGGCCGGAACACACGACCCGACAGCTCCGGGAACGGGTCGGCCTCGATCGGTGCGACTGCGACCGGTTCGACGGTCGCCTCCTCCACGGTCGGCACCACGAACTGCATCGGCTTGCCGGCGACCGGGTCGAGGATCTGGTCCCCGACGACGAGGTAGCCCGTCGGAGCGTCCTCGGGCCGGATCTCGACCCGGTACGTCCCGGTCCGCAGCACGTCGGGGGGCGTCTGCCACTGGCCTCCCTGTTCGCGGAACGTGCCGACGAGGAACTCGCCGATGGGACGGACCTCGTAGATCGTGATCTGGTAGTCGGTGAGAACGGCCCCGGAAATGGGGTCGATCACGGTGCCGTTCGCCTGCCCCAGCTCCTGCAGCCTGATGTCCCGCTGCTCCTCGTTGAGCCCCACCGACACCTGTTGCGGGATCGACGAATTGAAGCCCGGTGCGCTGACGCGCACCGTGTAGGTGCCGATGGCGAGATCGTCGATGCGGACGTCGGGCGACGCCGGATCGGTGACGACGATCGGCGGGTCGCTGGTGCGATTCCGCGTGAGCGTGACCGTTGCCCCGACGATGCCCTGCGGATCGGCGAGCGGGTCGTTGTCGAGCACCCTCACCACCAGCGAACCGGTGCCGATGTCGGGTGGGCCGTCGGTGGTCTGCATGGTGACGTCGAGAGGCGACGGTGTGACGCCGGCAGTGAGGGTGACGAACTCGGTGACCGTCTCGTGCTGGAAGTGTTCGAACGTGATGGAGTACACCCCGGGCGGCAGGTCGTCGACCGAGAAGAAGCCTGCGTCGGGGGCGACGGCGGTCGAGGTGCGGAACTGCAGGTCGCCGGTCGACAGGATCACGCCGGCGCTCGGGATGCCGCCGCCCTCGGAGCTGTTGACCTGTCCGGTCAGCCGCAGCGTGGTGCGGTTCATCACGAAGTCGACGCCCCCGAGCGCGCCGTTCAGCGGTACCCGGCGGGTCTGGGTGATGTAGCCGTCGAGTTCGACCTTGACCGTGTAGGTCAGGGGCACGTCGAGCTGCGGCAGGTTGAACGTGCCGACGGCGCCCTCGGTGAGCGTCGATGTGCTGAGCGTCGTCTCACCGTTGGTGGCCGTGATCGTGGCGCCGGGTAGCGGCTGCCCCGTCTCGCCGACCACACGTCCCGACACCGACCCCACGCCGGGGCGCATCGCCAGGTTCACACCCGTGCGTTCGTCGCCCGCACCGAGGTCGATCTGGATGGTCTCGGTACCGTACCCACGCAGCGTCGCCGTCATGGTGTACACACCGGGCGTGCTCAGGCCCTCGAGCGACCAACTGCCGATGTCGCCGTCGGTTGCGGACGTGGTCTCGAAGGTGAGGGTGCCATCGGAGACGACGATGGCGACGCCGCCGAGTGCCCCTCCCGGGCCGGTGACCCGGCCGCTCACCGAACCGCTGGCCGGCACGAGTTCGACGTCGAGCTCGATCGGCGAACCGTCCTCGGGTGGCGTGATGACGAACGACTGCGTGTCGAAACCTGGCTTGGTGAAGACGAGCTCGTAGGTCTGGCGCACAGCCACGTCGGTGAAGAGCCAGATGCCGTCGGTGTCGGGCGTGATCTGCAGCGGCGCCACTGCTTCGGTCTGGCGCACGGGGCCCGTCGACGCGTCGATCCGGCCGTAGCGGACGGGCCAGAGTTTGCCGCCATCGGCGGCGGCGCCACCACCTGCGAAGCCCAGCGCAGCGGTCTGTGCCGACGGCTGCTCACCCAGTTCGATGGGCGCCAGCGTGATGGAGATGTCGTCCGGGTCGCCCTGTGCCTGCACGGTGCCGCGCAGCACCGTGGACGACGGAACCGCGGGTTCTTCGTCGCCATCGGCGACGACTTGGTCGGCGGATCCGTCGGAGAGACCGTCGGGGACACCGTCGCCATCCGTGTCGACGGCTTCGAGCGGGTTGCCGTCGGCGTCCACCAGCGTGTCGGGGATGCCGTCGCCGTCGGTGTCGGTGCCCGTGACGGGGTTGCCGTTGGCGTCGACGAACGCATCTGGGATGCCGTCGCCGTCGGTGTCGGTGCCCGTGACGGGGTTGCCGTCGGCATCGAAGAACGAATCGGTGATGCCGTCTCCGTCGGTGTCGACGCCGATCAGTTCGGCAGATGTGGGGCCCGCATCGTCGGTGCGGTTGGCCAACCAGAACGCCACGCCACCGATGGCGCCGAGCCACAGGGCGATCACGGTGAGTGCGACCACTGCCATTCTGAGCTTGTGGGCGAACAGCGGCCGCTGGATGTATGCCGCCGTGGTCGACGTGGACGAGGCCCGGCCGCGTGCGGTGATGACGATGTTGTGCTGGGTCGGTTCACCTGCCCAGTGACGAGGACCCTTCAGCTTCGCCTTGGCCACGGCGCGCTGGCCGGGTGCGAGGCTGAACGCGTCGACACCGAACTGGACGGCGACATCGGTGGCCTCGGCATCGAGGGTGACGGCGACCACCTGCGGTTCGTGGTTCGTGACGTCCACCTGGAACTTCGCCCGGCGGCGGCCCCGGATCGTGGACGGCTGCGGCTCGAGGTCGACGCGGGCCACCGAGGCGATCGACAGGGTGAACGGACACAGGGCGGGCCGATCGGCCGGCCGGTCTGACGTGACCTCGAATGCGGCTGCGTGCTCACCGATGCCGAGCGACCGCGGGATCGAGATGGGTACTTCGGCGATCGACGACGAGCCGGCGGCTACCGGGATCGACACGGTCCGGGTCGGAACGTTCTCGTCGACGGCGGTGATGTCGATGCCGACCACGTCGACCCGGTAGACGGCGTCGGCCGAGCCGTCGTTGTGGATCTCGACCCGACCGAGCGCGACGTCGCCGGGCGCGGTGGACAACGACGAGGTGAGCGCGACGACGCGAGTGCTCACGGGAACTGCACCGTGATCGTCGGGACCAGCGTGGGGACGCCCGGTTCGGTGCGTACGACCTCGGAGTCGAGCGGATCGGCAGCGGTGGTGCTGGCATAGACGGCCACCACGTACGAAGCCGGTGCGTCGAGCGAGAGGAACGAGTAGCTGCCCGTGTCGTCGGTCTGGGTCTCGGCGAGTGCCTGCACGGGGAAGAGGCTGGGCTCGAACAATCGGACGGTGGCGTTCTCGAGAGCTGGATCGAAACCGTCGACGATGCCCGTGATGCTGGCCGCTACCCCGAGCTGCACCGTGATCGCCGGCGTCGGAGTGCTGGCCGAGACGTTCACCAGGATCACGACCTGTTCGGTGCCGGTGCGGCTGGCGGTGAGCGTGTACGCGCCGGGAGCCACACCCGAGAACGCGAAAGTGCCTGTTTCGGGCTCGTCGGCAGTGAGTTGGGTGAGCGGGTCGATCCCTGCGGTGAACACGACCGTCGCCTGGGACGCGGGTGAGCCGTCCACGTCCAGCACGAGGCCTCGCACGGTCGTGCGCTCCTCGGACAGCGCCACGTCGACCCCGCCCACGTTCTCGTTGCCCGATGCGGGGTCGAGGTCGATCACGCGGACCTGCGGGATGGTGCCGGCGCCGGAGAACGTGAGGGTGTAGGTGGCCGGTGCCGGCAGCCCGAAGAAGGAATAGGTGCCCGCCGCCGTCCCCTGGCTGAGCACAGCCGTCGTGCGGTTCACCTCACCACCGCTGATCGCCACGGTGAGACCGCGTGCAGGTGCGCCGTCGATCAGCGCACGTCCCTGGATCGACCCGATCGCCGGTAGCAGACGCGCCGTGAACGGGACCGACGACTGACCTTCCTCGAGGGCGATCGTGCGTGACTCGGGTGCGAACCCGTCACGTGACACCGTGACCGTGTACTGGCCCGGAACGGCGAGGTTGCGCAGCGTGAAGCTGCCGACGGTGCCCTCGGTGAGCGAGACCGTCTCGATCTGCTCGGTGCCGTCGGTGGCCACCACGGTGGCTCCTCCCAACGGCCCGGTCGGGCCCGTGACCGATCCGTCGATGATCCCGTTGCCGGGCCGCAGGGTCACCTCCACACCCTCGAGGGGTTGACCCGGCTCGAGCACCACAGGGCGGGTCTCGGTGGCGAACCCGGGCTTCGACACGACCATCTCGAATTCGCCCGGTGACGGCACGTCGGGCAGCACGAAACTGCCGTCCGGGCCCACCTCCACCGTGGCGACGACGGCGTCGGTCGACGGGTCGACCTGGCCGGCGACGATCAGGGTGACGGTGACGCCGGCAGGGTCGTCGACGGCGACGGCCCCTTCGACGGGGACCGGGATGCCGCCGATCACGATCGGCTCGAGGTCGGTGGGTGTGCCGAGTTCGACCGGGATCTGCGTCGAGTCGGCGGACGTCGACGTGTTGCCGTACCAGATCTCGTTCACGCCGGCGCCGCTCAGCCGGAGCAGGTACTTCCCGGCGCCGAGGTTGGAGAACGTGAAGCGGCCCTCGTCGTCGCTGGCTGCCGTCCTGAACGGATTCTGATCGTCGGACGCCACGAACAGTTCGGCCTGTGCGCCCGACAGCCCCTGGCCGGTGGTGCGCGACACGAGCTGGCCGTTCACCGAACCCGGGTTGGCCGGCACCTCCACCCCGCCGGCGTCGTCGCTGCTGAGGGCAGCATCGAGCAGTTCGTTGGAGACGCGCGCTTCGTCGACGACCCGGTCGAACGATCGGCTCAACACGGCGGCGAACACCGCTGCCGCCGTGAGCAGGCCGAGCAGGGTGAGCAGCCATCGGCCGATGCGGGGGCGTTGCACCCACGTCGCCAGCGCCTCGACCCTGGTCTCGGCCTCGACGCCCATCGTGAACGTGCGCGGACGTGGAGGACCGAACCATGATCGACCGCCGCTGGCGGTGACCTGGATGATCTGCTCGCGGCCTGGCGGGACCACGACGTGCGGTGGCTCGAACGTGAACTCGGCGAGGTCCTCCGGGTCGACGGCGAACCCGGTGGCCGTGACGGCGGCGTTGCCGATGTTGCCGATCACCATCCCGAACGTGGCGCTGTGCCCCGAGGTGATCATGGTGGGGTCGATCTGGAGCGAGGTCTGCGTCAGGGGCTGGACGGCGAGCTCCACCTGGCTGAGTGCGAACGATCCCGGATCGTCGTCGGACACCACGTTGACCGCCAGCGTCCGTCGGGACGCGGGATAGTCCTCGGGAAGCCGGAGGTTGATCGACACGCTCTCGGTGTCACCCGGGAACAGAGACAGCCGGGCGGGTTCGATGTCGACCCACGTGGGGTCGAGGCCGAACACCTGGACCTGGTAGGCGTCGATCACGCTGGAGGTGTTGGTGATGGCGACCGAGATGAAGCCGGAGTCGCCGGGGGACACCTCCACCGTCTCGGGCCAGGCCAGTGCGCGCATGATCAGGGCACCGGGACCGGCTCGAGGGTGGCGTCCTGCAGACGGTCGATGCCGGCGACGACCTCGACCAGCACGACCTTCGTGGCGAAACCGGTGCGCTCGAAGGTGAGGCTGTACCAGCCCGCAGCGACGTTCGCGAACGCATAGGTGCCCGCCGGGTTGGTGGCGCTCGTGGTGACGCGTGGACGGAAGCCGTCGGAGAGCGTGACCGTGACCTCGCCGAGGCCGCCACCGGGGCCGTTGACCATGCCACGCACCTGGGAGTCCACGGGGAGCAGGACCACATCGCCGACCGACTGCGGGCCTGCGGCGAAGAACGTCGTGCCGACGGTTTCGGTCTGGAGGCGGTCGCTGCCGAGGCTGATCGTGTATGCCGACGGCACCGGCAGGTCGGTGACCGTGAAACTGCCCGCTCCGCCCCCAGCGCCGCTGGTGGTGAGCGTGGTGGTCTCCGAGCGGAAGCCGTCGCCGAGTACGACCACCGTGACGCCTCCGAGCGGCGTCCCGTCGGAACGGATCGCCGTCCCGGTGACTGTGCCACTGCCTCCGACGAGCACCGGGGAGAGCCCGGAGCGGTTCTCGCCGGCCGCCAGGCTGAGCGCTTCGGTGGTGCTGCTGTAGTTGGGCAGTTCGAATGTGAGGGCGTAGGTCTGCGGTGTCTCCAGGCCCACGATGCGGAACTGGCCGACGTTGCCGCTCGTGGGGGTGATCGACCGCACTTCGATGTCACCCGAACGGGCGGTGACGGCGACGCCTCCGAGAGGACGGCCGGCTGCGTCTCGTACCGTGCCTTCGATGCTGCCGGTGGCGGCGCTGAGGGTGACGGTGTTGATGACGCTGTTCTC
>Ga0102928_1000454_pt1 | contig 26553 bp, 22 predicted proteins | sample SalPonR1_B_D1_MG_FD_78504 | JGI IMG/M metagenome (GOLD analysis project Ga0102928, IMG submission 78504) | Salt pond soil microbial communities from South San Francisco under conditions of wetland restoration - Salt Pond MetaG R1_B_D1_MG | ecosystem: Environmental > Aquatic > Marine > Intertidal...
GATCCCGACGTGACGGGCAAAGCCAGCTTCGGCTTCGTGGCCAAGTACAAGCGCGGCCAGTCGGTTCCGGACGGCAACACCAACTTCAGATTCAAGGCCGGCGACCTGTCGTTCAAGTCGGTGGACTATGAGTACCTGGTCATTACCGGCGCCCGGGCCCGCTTCAAGGGCAGGGGCGAGGTCAATGGTGGGCCGGGTCTGTACCAGTTCAAGATCACGGCGCTGGACTCGGACGTCAACAACAACGACGCCCACGTCGAGGACAGCTTCCGAATCCAGATCTGGGGCGACAACGGTGTTCTGTATGACAACGGCCGCGGGGCAGATGACGCCACAGGCGACGGGGGCACCACGGCCCTGGGCGGTGGCTCCATCTCGATCAAGGACAAGTAGCACTCGTCAACCGGTCTTGACCGGCGCTTCGGCGCCGGTTAAGCATTTGGCATTGCTGCGTTTTACGGTAAGCTAGCCTCTGGATTTGCCGACGGCCGTCAAGCCGTCCAGGGATAGAATCGCAGGTGTCATTTTTCAAGGAACTCAAACAGCGTAACGTCATTCGCGTGGCCATCGGCTACGTGGTCGTTGGCTGGGCGCTGGTGGAAGCGTCCGAGCTGCTGCTGGAGGCCTTCTCCGGCCCTGACTGGGCCCTGCGGGCCATTGTGCTGACCCTGGCCGGCGGCCTTCCCATAGCCCTGATCGTCGCCTGGATGTTCGAGCTCACCCCTGAAGGGCTCAAGCGCGAAGACGGCGTTGATACTTCCGAAGAAGTCCGCTTCAAGACCCGCGCCGGCCGCAAGACAGATCTCATCATCATGGGGGCGCTGGCGCTCGTGGTGAGCTACTTCGTACTCGAGAAAATCTGGCAGTCCGATGCCATCCGCGGCGAGCAGCTGCGGGCCATCGCGGTGCTGCCGTTTGCCGACATGAGCGCCCGCCGGGACCAGGAGTACTTTGCCGAAGGCCTGACCGTCGAGTTGCTCAACATGCTGTCACGCAACACCAGCCTCAAGGTCACGGGCCGAACCTCTGCGTTCCAGTTCAAGGACCACACCGGCGACTTCAAGACCATCGGCAAGACCCTGGGGGTAGGCACCATCCTGGAAGGCACGGTGCGGGCGGTGGACAACAATATCCGGATCAGCACCAACCTGATCGACGCCGACCGGGGTCAGACCCTGTGGTCGGCCAACTTCGACCGTCAGCTCACCAACATCCTGCAGGTGCAGGACGAAATCGCCCGAGCCGTGGTGAAGGAGCTGGAAGGACAACTGCTCGACACCGCTGAAGAACCGGAACAGCGCGAGGTGGTGGCCGAAGCCTATCGGGCCTACCAGCAGGGTAACTACCTGCAGGGCCTGGTATCGGTGGAAAGCCAGGAGCAGGCCATCGACTATTTCAACGAAGCCCGTGCAGCCGACCCTGACTATGCTGAACCCCTGGTGGGTCTGGCCAACGCCAACCTGATGCTGGGCCTGAACCTGGCCGCGCGTGATCCGGAGCTGGCCATCGGTCGGGCGACGGTCTTCATTGACGACGCGCTGAAGCTCGATGAGGGACTGGCTGACGCCTATGTTGCCCGGGCGCTGATCAGGCAGGTGGTTTCCCGCGACTACGCTGGGGCGGAAATCGACCTCAAGCGGGCGCTGGACATCTATCCCAACCACACCACCGCACTGCGCCGGCTGGGCACCATTTACGGTCGCTTTGGCCGCTACGACGAGGCCATGGGGTCTTTCCAGCGTGTCGTGGACAGGGACCCCCTGAATCACCTGACCTACTCCAACTACAGCCTCAACGCGTTGGCCGCCGGCGAGGTGAGCCTGGCCGAAGAGATGATCCGCAAGGTGATCGAGTTCAAGCCCGATTCCGGCTTTGCCCACTACCAGCTGACCAAGGTGCTGCTGGCCCAGGGCAAGGTGGCCGAGGCCCGGGAGGCTATCGACAATGAAACCTCGCCGATCTGGCAGACCATCGGCAACGGCATGATTGCCTGCGAGGCCGGGGAGACCGAAAAGGCCTACGCTATCGCCGAGGAGCTCATCGCGCAGCGCGAGATGTTCAACGCCGCCGAGATCTATGGCCTGTGCGGCGATACCGAAAAGGTCTTTGAACTGCTCAACCTGGCCGCCGAGGCCGGCGACCCGGCGTTGATAGAAATGAAGCTCAGCTGGCAGCTTGCCTATCTGCGGGACGACCCACGCTGGCACGCGGTGCTGGAAAAAGTCGGTCTGCCCGTCTGACCGGCCATCAAGCCCGAGGTCATTGCTTATGAAGCGCCGCTGCGTGCGCATCGGCCGACTGTTGCGCTATGATGATCGGAACGCGGGAGAGCAGGCCTTGGGAACATCAGGGAAATACCGGGCTTTCATCAGCTACAGCCATCGGGACAAGCAGTGGGGCGAATGGCTTCACCGCAAGCTCGAAGGTTATCGCACACCAAAAAAAATCATCGGGCGGCACACTGAATACGGTCCGATCCCCGGCCGGCTCACCCCGATCTTTCGCGACCGCGACGAACTCCCCACCTCGCACGATCTTGGTGCGGAGATTCAAACAGCCCTCGAGAACTCGCTGTTCATGCTGGTCGTCTGTTCGCCCGCGAGCGCGCAATCCAGATGGGTCAATGAAGAAATCAGGACCTTCAAGCGCCTGCACGGCGAGGGGCGGGTGCGCGCGGTCATTGTCGACGGCGTTCCCGGCAGCGATCATCCGCTGACCGAATCATTTCCGGAAGCACTGAAGTTTCGCGTTGACGAGAACGGCGATATCACGGACTTGCGCGCAGAGCCTATCGCGGCAGATCTGCGCAAGGGCGGCGACGGCAAGAAATACGCAGTCTCGAAAATCGTCGCCGGCCTTACCGGTGCGCGTCTCGACGATCTCATCCAGCGCGAACAGGCGCGGCGCAACGCACGAATGCGCCTCGCCGCCGGCGGCATGACCGCGCTGGCCCTCGCTTTCGCCGGGATCGCCTTTGAAGCAATGAAGCAGCGTGACGCGGCGCGCGCGGCGCAGACGGAGGCGGAGGCAGCGCGCGACGGCGCCGAAGGTCTGATCGAATTCATGCTGACGGATTTGCGCCAGCGTCTCGAAGCCGTCGGCCGTCTCGATGTGCTGGATACCACAGGCAAGCGCGCGCTTGCCTATTACGAAGCCAGCGATCTCGCAGCTGCACCGGCCGACCAACTGGGAAGGCGCGCGCGGGCGCAATTGCTGGTAGGCGAGGTCGACAATCTCCGCGGCGATCTGGACGCCGCGCTGGAAGCCTATACCGCCGCCGCCGAAACAACCGAAGAACAGCTGCGCCGCGATCCGAACAACCCGGACCGAATCTTCGATCACTCGCAATCGGTCTTCTGGGTCGGCTATATCGCCTGGCAAAGGGGCGACGCGGAAACGGCGCGGGCGCATTTCACGCAATATCACGATCAGGCCAAGCGTCTCGTCGAAATTGATCCTGCCAACGAAGATTATCAAGCGGAACTGGAATATTCCTATTCCAATCTCGGCACGCTGGCGATGGACTCAGGTGATGGGGCCGAAGCGGAACAGTGGTTCAGAAAGTCATTGGCGGTGTCGAAAAGTCTTCATGAGAAAGACCCCGAAAATGTCGAACGGGCACTGTCTGCTGGACAGTCCTATGCCTGGTTGGAAGATGCCTTGACCCTGCAGATCAAGTTGGACGACTCTCTGGAGCATCGCGGGCTGGAACTCGAGCTATACGACAACGCCCTTCGTTCGAATACGAACAACCAGCGCATTCTCAAAAGAAAACTTGTCGCGCATGACGCGATCCGCGAATTGCAGATCATGCAGAACAGCCTCGGTGCGGCTCAGCAGCATGCCGAGACTGCGGTTGTTCTCGCCGAGATACTTTTGGGGATAGAAAGCGAAAGCACGAATGTCATTGAAAACGCAGCGCTTGCTTACCGAGGGCTAGGGGAAACGCAGCTTTACCGCGCCGAACTCGGCGCCGCATATGGCAACCTCAGCAAAGCCTTGATGCTGGGCAAGCAGCTCGTCAAGGCCGATCCAGCCGTCGCCTGGTGGCGGAGGGAATTCATCGCTTTTCCGGAAATGCTTCAGGCAAGGATATCCGCCGCACAGGGCGATCTTGAAAAAGCTCGTACACATTCGAACGCGGCGCTTTCTCACTTCACCGCAATAAACCGCACAAAGAATGCAGATACGCGCAACACGGAACGGTACGCGGCCAGCCTGATGACTGCGATTGACCTCGGTTTTGCGGAAACGCAAAGAACGGCCGATGTGATCGCAATGCTTGAAGACACGGAAAGCGACGGCGGTCCGGACGGGCTGCACACCCTGGCGGTGGCCTATAACCATGCCGGCGCTGATGAGAAATTTCGGGCGATTTCGAAAAGGCTCGAAGATGCCGGGTATAGACATCCGGAATTTCTCGCTTTGAGCAGCTCCGAAACCTTGACCGGAGAAAATCCGGAGACCGCCCTTTGAAATGCGGACGGATGAGATTTGCAAGTGCGAATATTTCGCGCTTGAGACCCCACGAGGAGTACGTTTATGAATGACTACCTGAAAGAAATGTGCGTTGTCGGTATTGCATGCTTCGCGTTCGCCGCGTGCCAGGCAACGGCGGCTGCCGAAAAACAGATCGAGGCCGATGAAATGATGATGGCAGCGGCGGGGCCGGATGCGCCCGGCCAGACCGACATTGTGGGATTGGTCGAGCTGGAGGTCTGTCAGAACGGCGTTGGCGACTGGACCTTTTCCGATTATGACAGCTTCGGTTTCCAGCAAGGATTCTCGGCGCCGCAGTCGGACGACCAGGGCAATATCAACCTGGCGAATGTCGGGCGCGAGGGCGACGTAATCATCATGGCCCATGTCTGCCCGTTTGTTGACGGCAACGCGACGGATATGCTTTTCTACACCGGCGACAGTCCGCCGGCGCGTGACAATTATCAGGCCGTCGGCATCGCCGATTGCGGGAGCAATACGAATTGTACGGGCGCGACCAATCCGCCGCAATACGGCTCCGGCCACTGGCCAGGCGAATTCACCGCGCCGCTCATCAGCGACGATGCCGCCACGCTCGTTTTCATCGATCTCGACGATGCGCCGGGGCGCGGAAAAACCTACTACTACGCGTTGCGCATTGTCGATGTAAATACGAATGAAGTGACGGTGCTGGATCCTAAAATCATCAACAAGAACCTGGACAGATAATTCAAGACACGACGCTTCATGGAGAAGAAAATGGGCTGTTCGCTTAAATTATTGATAGCAACAATCGGTTTGACAATGCTTGCCGGAAACGGACACGCCGTCACACCTCAAGCAGAGGCCACCGCCGATCCCGTGATCATGGCCGAGGCGGTCGAGACGCAAGGCAATTCCTCAAGCATATCGATCAGCATCGTCGATGGCGCGCCGAAATTTTTCGGTTGGCGGCGCGTTAGCTGTAATCCCGATGGGCAATGCGGGGAAAGCACCGGCATGTCACGGGACGGCATCAGCGGCGACATCGATCTGTCGGGATTCCCGCCGGGCGACGTTGCCGTGTCGATCAGCATCGGCGATGACGCTTACGCCGCGGGCTGGCGGTTCCCCGGGGACCCCTATCAGGGCGTTGCGATCGTTGTCTATACGGAAGGCGGCGTCAGGCCGGATCCAGTGTTTGGCAACTGGCCGCCGAACGGCGAGTTCGGTACGCCATCCTTGTCCGCCGATCTGAAAACGGTGTCATTCATTGACAGTGACAATGATGGGCTGAGTTATGAATACGCCGTTGCCGTCAACGGGCCTGGTGGTCGCGTCGTACTGGATCCAAAAATCATAAATAAAAATCTGGACAGATAGCCGTGACAGGCTGGGAACGATTGGTTTCAGCCCAGCGCATTGCACTACCTTGGGTGCGCTATTTGCCGGCCCGGGCACCTGCTGGCGTTCAGCTGCAAACGTCGCGGCTTCGGTCTCGTCGCCGCGGGTATTTCGCCGTTCGTCAGACTCCGACAGGATGGCGTCGGATAAAAATCGGAACCGAGACCTGACGGCACCACTGGATTTCATCTCCCGGCTGGCAGTGCTGGCCGCGGCGCCGCGCGCCGGCGGATACGCCCGAGGGCGTCGAAAACGAGTCCGCGCCGAAAAATATATTCATCGGCGTGTAACCTTCAGGGTGTTTCATGCGTCTATCTGGTAAGCACGCACCCGGAGCACAGACATCATGAATGCCACCGCATGGCTGTCCCGAATGTTCGATCGCTGGTACAGGCGGCAGATCGCCCGTCAGCTCCTGCTCGGCCAGGTGCGGCTTGGCGGCCGGCGAATCGGCCCCGGCCCGTCGCCGAATCGCATCGCACCGCTGCACTCGGCCGACCGGTCCGGCCAAGGAAGCCCCCGGAGAACTTGATCCCGGCTGCGCGGTCCCCGGCCGCGCGCAGTTTCCATTCGAAATATCGTCTTCCGCCCCCGGCTGCTGTCGTCAGGAGTCGGCTCCGGTGGCACGCCACGCGGTGTTTTTTCTCAAGCCGTCGTTCCGGAAAACTTGCCGCGGCGCTGTAACCTTTGAACGGATCCCGCGTATATATGGGTATGAAGCGTCGATTCGAACAACTCGTTGACCAGCACGGCAGCCGGCTTTACCAGCTGGCCCGCCTGATGCTGGGGCGTGACGACGAAGCCGAGGACGTGGCCCAGGAGACGCTGGTCAAGCTCTGGCGCAACGTCGAAGGACTGCGCGCGGGCCAGGAATTGCCCTGGTTGATAACCTGTACCCGCAATGCCTGCCTGGATATTCTCCGTGGTCGAACGCGAACTCGCGGCCTGCTGCAGTTGGTGGCAAGCGAGAACAAGGCGCTGGGACCGGCCAACGACACCGGGCCGGGCGATGAATTCGCCAGCGCCGAGCGGGCCCGCGAGCTGCGCGCGGCCCTGGCGGACATGCCGGAGCCGGCGCGTTCGCTGCTGATTCTTCGCGACATCCAGGAACTCGACGTTGCCACGGTGGCAGCCACGCTCGAACTTTCCGAAAACCAGGTCAAGGTCTACACATTCAGGGCGCGCCGCCAGTTGCGGTGCCGCCTCGAGGAGGAATCCGATGCACAAGTCGCCTGATTCATTCGAGCGGGATCTCGAACGCGCAATCGCGTTGGAGAACAGCCGCGTCACGCCGCACGATCCCGGCCTGGCTGCCGATTGGGCGCTCAAGCGCGAACTGGCCGGTCTCGGCGCCGCCGAACTTCCGCAAAGAGTCAGAGCGCGAGCGCGCCGCACCGCGCTTGCCCAGCAGCGTGGTCCGTGGCTGCTGGGCATCGCGGCGGCTCTGGTGGCCGCGGTGGTGGTCACGGTGGTGCTGCAGTCGCCGGCAAGGTCTCCGTCCGTCGTCACCCCGACGGCACGCGACCTGGCCGAGCTGCAGTTCGCGTTCGACACCATCAATCGCACCGGAAAGCGCGCCGTGGCGCTGGCCGGCCGGGAAGTACAGGAGAGTCTCGTCATGCCCGACCTCGGGCTGGCCGAGCTGCCCTACGCCGGATACGTTCGGCCGTATTTCGAACGACCCGACCGCTCTGGATAAGCTCTTTCGTCGTTTCGTCGTTTCGTCGTTTCGTCGCTTTGTCTTTTCGAAACGACCAAACGACCAAACGACCAAACGACCAAACGACCAAACGACCAAACGACCAAACGACCAAACGACCAAACGACCAAACGACCAATGACGATTAAAGGAGAAACTGAAATGAACAATGCATTCCGTACCTTGTTGTTTTCGACCATGCTGCTGAGCTCCACCGCATTCGCCCAGTCAAGCGACATCGGCCAGGTGGATCTCAAGCCGATCGGTGAAGCCATCGGTGTCACCCCCAAGGTGAACCTCAACTTCGGCCCGGCCATGATGAAGGGCTTTGCCGAGAGCTTTCGCGGCAGCAACGCCGAACTGGCCGGCATCATCGATTCCATCTCCGGCCTGCGCCTGATGGTGTTCGAGGATCTCGATACTTCCGGCGCACGCGCCCAGGTCGATGCCATCACCGGCGACCTGAATACCGCCGGCTGGACACCCGCCATGGAAGTGCGCGACGGTGATACCCATGTCGACCTGTTTCTCAACGAATCCGAGAACTTCGTCGAGGGTCTCGTCCTGATGGTGCTGGACGGCGAAGACACGGCCGTGTTCGCCAACATCTACGGCGACATCGACCCGGTCGTCATCGGCAAGCTGATCGGCAGCGGCGATGGATTCAGCGGCGTTAATTTCGACGACCTGGCCAGCCAGTTCCAGTCCATGTCCGGCAGCAACGAGGCAGACGACGAAGGTTGACAAGCCGTTCATCATTCGGGCGGCCAGTTCGTTGACTCGCTGGTCGCCCGTCTCCCGGGCCGCCGTGCGCCAGAGCGTACGGCGGTCTTTTTTTTATGCGCTGCATTGGTATGCACTTCCGTTACCTACCGGCTATGCTTGGGGTATTGCCGCAGCGGAAGAGAAGCTTCGATGAAAGACAAGCCCCTGCACCTGGTCGTACTGGCCGCGGGCGAAGGCAAGCGAATGAATTCCAGCCTGCCCAAGGTTCTCCAGCCGATCGCCGGCCGGCCCATGCTGGCGCATCTCTTGTCGGCCGCGCTCGCATTGAATCCGGCGCGGGTGCACGTGGTCATCGGCCACGGCGCCGGCCAGGTCTCGGCAATGCTCGAGTCGTTCGACGACGCCCGGCTCGCAAGCGTGGCTCAGCGAGAGCGCCTGGGGACCGGACACGCGGTGCAGCAGGCCATGGGCGATATTCCGGAGTCGGCCCGCGTGATCGTGCTGCCGGGTGATATGCCGCTGGTGCGCAGCGCGACGCTGACCGCATTCGCAGCGCTCGATGCGCCGCTGGCGGTGCTCAGTTTTCAGGCGTCCGATCCGCACGGCTACGGGCGCATCCTGCGAGAGGCCGACGGCCGGGTCGTCGGCATTCGCGAGCAGCGCGATGCCAGCGAGGCCGAGGCCCGCATTACCGAGGTGAACAGCGGCGTATTGGCCGCCGACGCCGGCCGGCTGGCCGAGTGGCTGGCCCGCGTCGGCAACGACAACGCCCAGAGCGAGTATTACCTGACCGATTGCATCGGCCTGGCCGCCGGCGACGGCACCCCCGTGGCGGCGATGTGCTGCAACGATCCCGAAGAAACGCTGGGCGCGAACAACATGCGCCAGCTGGCCGACCTGGAATCCGCGTTGCAGCGTCGCGCACGCGGCGAACTGATGGACGCCGGCGTGCGCATGCCCGATCCCGGCTCGGTGCAGGTTCGCGGTCGCGTTTCGGCCGGTCGCGACGTGGTCGTCGAACCCGGTGTGGTGCTGGAAGGCAACGTGTCTCTGTCCGACGGGGTGGTCGTGGGCGTGGGTTGTGTGGTCCGCGACGCCCGGCTGGCCGCGGGTACTCGACTGGAACCATACTGCGTCGTCGATGGCGCTCGGACCACCGGCGCCTGCACCGTGGGACCGTTTGCCCGGCTCAGGCCCGGCACCGTGCTGGCCGCCGGGGTGCGCATCGGCAACTTCGTCGAGACCAAGAACGCGGTATTCGGCGAGGGCGCCAAGGCCAACCATCTCAGCTACGCCGGAGACGCCGAAATCGGCGCGCGCGCCAACCTGGGTGCCGGTACCATCACCTGCAATTACGATGGCGCCAACAAACACCGCACGACGATCGGCGAGGATGCCTTCATCGGTTCGAATTCGGCGCTTGTAGCGCCGGTGACGATCGGTGATCGGGCCACTGTCGGAGCCGGCAGCGTGGTGACCGGCGAGGCGCCCGCCGACGCGCTGACGGTCGCCCGGGCGCGCCCGCGCTCGATACCGGGCTGGAAAAGGCCGGCCAAAAAAGAACCTGACTAGCGTCGTGTGTCAGTAGAGGTTTTGTGCTGTGTCATCGCCTGCCGAGCAAGCCACTGGGCCCCGGATCAAGGCCGGGGCGACACGCCCGGAGATCCCACTTTGTTGTCGTCCCGGACTTGATCCGGGATCCAGGGACTCTGTGCGCGAAGTTTCCATTGGCCTGAGCATAGTACTGAGACACGACGCTAGTCAGGAAAAAGGAAACCGGTAGCGCCTGACGATAAGTGGCGGCATGAGGAAGAATCGATGGGGTGGCACTGGGGCTGCGGCTGCGGTATTCTCTTGGGTTCGGAATGATTACTGGACCGATTGACCGATAATGCGCAGACGCCATCGCCTGGAAGACGAAGCCGAAATCAACATCACGCCGATGCTCGACGTGGTTTTCATCATGCTGATTTTCTTCATCGTGACCACCTCCTTCGTCCGCGAAAAGGGTCTGGATATCTCGCGGCCGCAACAAAGCGACAAGCAGCAGGTCGAGCAAGACGTCGGCCAGATCCTGGTCGAGATCGACTCGCTGAGTCAGATCACGGTCAACAAGCGCGAGGTAAGCGACAATGCGGTGCGCGCCAATCTCGAGCGCGAGCGCGCGCAACAGCCCAAGGCACCGCTGATCATCGCCTCGCACCCGGATGCCAACACCAATTCCCTGGTCACGGTGCTGGATGCGGCCAACATTATCGGTATTGACAACATCAGCGTCGCGACGACAAGGTAGCCAAGTCATGAGCGAATACGACCCGATCGAATCCCCGCAAACTTCGCCCGAAGCCGAAAAGGAATTGCGACTGTGGGCGACCCTGCTGCATCTGTCGCTGCTGGCGGGTCTCATCATCCCGTTCGGCGGGCTGGTGGTGCCGGTCGTGATCTACCTGGTCAAAAAGGACGACGTGCCGGGGCTGGAGCCTCACTGGCACGTGGTCGTCAACTGGCTGCTCAGCGCCATCATCTACGCGGTGATCTGTTTCGTGCTGATGCTGATTCTGATCGGCTTCATCCTGATCTGGGTGCTGGGCCTGCTGGCCTTGATTTTCCCGATCATCGGCGCCATCAAGGCTAATGACGGGGAAGTGTGGTCGTATCCGCTTTCCATCCGTTTTTTCGGCCGCGACTGACGCGGCCTCCGGCACCGCCCCGACCGGGCCATCTCAATATATGAAAAACGATTCGAAGCCAGCCCTGCTCTGGGGCAACACATTCTTCTTCGCCTTGTTCAACGTGCTCGCCGTGACCGCGGTTCCGCTGTGGGGCGTGTTTCACGGCTACAGCGGCGTTGCCTGGATCGCGTTCGCGGTCCTGCTGATGCTGGGCGGCATGAGCATCACCACCGGCTACCATCGGATGTGGTCTCACCGCACCTTCAAGGCGCGCTGGCCGGTTCGCCTGGCGCTGGCGCTGTTCGGTGGCATGGCGCTGCAGAACAGCATTTACGTGTGGGCCGCGCGCCACCGCATTCATCACCGCTACGTTGACGACGTCGAGCGCGACCCGCATTCGATCAAGTCCGGTTTCTGGCACGCGCACATCGGCTGGATGCTGCGCGCGTGGCCGACCAGCGAAATCGACTTTTCGCAGGTCAGGGACCTCGAGCGCGACCCGATCGTCATGTGGCAGCACCGCAATTACTGGACGCTGGTCTGGACCATGAATCTCGGTATCCCGGTGGCGCTGGGCTGGATGACGGGCGATATCCTGGGCATGCTGCTGCTGGCCGGCGTATTGCGCCTGGTCGTCAGCCATCACTTCACGTTCTTCATCAACTCGCTGGCCCACACCTGGGGCAAGCGTCCGTACAGCGAAGAAAACACCGCGGTCGACAACGGCTTGATCGCGCTGGTGACCTGGGGCGAGGGATACCATAACTATCACCACGCGTTCCAGGCCGACTACCGCAACGGCATTCGCTGGTGGCAGTACGATCCTTCGAAGTGGCTCATCAATACGCTGGCGTGGACCGGACTGGTCACCGAGCGCAAGCGCACGCCCTGGTTCCGCATCCAGCGGGCCCGGCTGATGCTGGAATTCGCGAAGCTCAAGCAGCGCGCCGAAGGCGAAGGCGTGCAGGAAAGCTGGCGCGAGCTGTTCGAGCGCGAGTACCAGCAGTTCCGCGATACCATCGGCGAGTGGCAGGCGATCCAGATGCGCAAGGTCGAAAACGGGGCGGAGGTGCTGCGTGATCGCTGGCACCAGACCGAGCTGCGTACCTCGCTCAAGGAACTGGAGTTCCGGCTCAAGATGCAGCACAAGCGGCTGCGAGCGCTGACCACCGTCATCAGGCCCGAAACGGTCTCCTGAGCTCAAAAATAATCTCGATAAGCGTGGCGGGCCCACACCGCCCGACAATGCTTTAGACGGCGTCCGCTGTGGGAGCGCCGGGCAAATCGAAGAACCTTCTCGCGTTGTCGCTGGTCTGTTCGGCCAGCGTCTCCGGCGAGACGCCTCTCAGCGCGGCCACAGTTCCCCCGATCCACGGCAGCCAGCACGGCTCGTTGCGATGCGTGCGGGCCTTGGGCCTGAGGTTGCGCGGCTTCAGATAGGGCGCGTCGGACTCGAGCATTAAACGATCAGCCGGAATCTCGGTCACGATCTCCTTCAGAGGCCGGCCGCGACGCTCGTCGCAGATCCAGCCGGTGATGCCGATGTGGCAGTCCAGGTCGAGGTAATCGAACATTGCGCGGCGGGTGTCGGTGAAGCAGTGCACCACGACCGGACCCAGGCGATCCCGGAATTCGGCGAGGATCGCGCGGAAATCGTCGTGGGCGTCGCGCTGGTGCAGGAACACCGGCTTGCCGGATGCCTCGCCCAGCGCCAGTTGCCTCTCGAAAGCCCGCTTCTGAACGGGGCGGGGCGAGATGTCACGGAAGTAGTCCAGTCCGCATTCCCCGACCGCCGCGATCCGTTCGTCGGCGTGCAGTTCCGCCAGGCGGCCAATCGCATCGTCGTCCACCTCGTCGGCCAGGTGCGGGTGCACCCCGGCAGTGGCTCGGAGACGGTCCGGATGCTGTCGAGCCAGCTCCAGCGCACGTTCGCTGCCGGCCACCGATGCGCCGGTCAGCACCAGTTGCACGACGCCGGCGTCAACGGCGCGCTGGAGAACTTCTCGCCAGTCGCGGTCGAAACTTTCGTGGCCCAGATTGCAGCCAATGTCGATCCATTGCATTTTTGAGTGGGTCTCAGGGTCAGTGAAAACCGGAGCGGAGTGTAGCAATGCCGGTGGGGTACCAGGGAACCTCTGAATAGACCTGTGCAGAGCGCGTTCCCGACGAAGCCCGGAAGACACCGTCGCGCCCACGCAGGTTTGTTCAGAGGTTCCCCGGGCCTTCGGGCTCGTCGGCGGCCAGTCCCAGCCACGTACCCAGCGCGCTCCCTATGCTGGGTGTTGCGGCAATTGCTAGAAAACCGCCGGCGCCCGGCAGCGAAATCCATATCAGCACCGCCGCTGAGGCCGAAAGGAGCAGCCCCGTCGCGTGCCCGCTGAAGCGACTGCGCCCGACAAGCGTCGCCATCAGCCCGCCAAAAACTCCGCCCGCGATCCAGGCCAGCAACAGAGGCACCAGCCAGCCATCGGACAGCGGCGCATCGGCCAGCGCATCATTCAGGGATTGAGTGGGATCGAGCAAATCCAACGCCATCCAGGTGCTCTCCTGGACAATCACCGCGACGCAGATGCCTGCCGCCAGCGCCTGGACTTGCCTCTTGATCATGCCGCGCATTATGGCACCATGGATGGCTTGAGCTATACTCGGCCACAGTGGCTCCACACCCCAGGCGCACAGTCAGCCATGCCGGCGCGGATTTCGCGGTCGTGCAAGTGAATGATCAATGAACCGTTCCCGACGTCACATTCTGTACAGCGCGTCCGGCAGAGTGCCGTGGCTGATCGCAGCGGTCCTGCTGGTATTGCTGCTGGCGGCCACCATCATGCTCAGTCGGGCCTTCACGCAGACCGAAGAGCGCGACATTGCGCGTTATTTCGATTCGATTGCGACCCACATCGAAACGGATCTTCTCGATAGCGCGGCACAGCACGGTGCGATCCAGAGCCGCATGGCCACCCGGCTGGCTTTCGACGGCCCCTTCGATCAGGCCGCATGGCAGTCCGACGCGGCTGCCCTGATGGCCGACCATCCTTATTACGAGCTTCTTGCCTTGCTCGACGGTGACTTTACCGTGCGCTGGATCCAGGGCGGCGCCGGCGAGGACATTGCGCCTGGCGATCAGTTTCCACTCAGCCCCGAAGCCCACATGCGGTTGATTCGGCAACCGGTGCCGGGCAGCAGCGTTGCGCTTGAGCCGCTCGGCGCCGTGACGCCCGAACCGGCACTGCTGTTCATGACGCCGGTAATGGGCGAGGGCGGAATCGTCAACTGGCTGGCGGCGGTCATGCTGGTGCCCGACTCGATCCGTGCCATGCTCACCGGTTTCTACCTGCGGGATGTCACGTTGTCGGGCGAGTTTGGCGGGTTCAGCTTCGCCATTCCCGGGTTCGAGACCGCCGAATCGGTTGATTCTGCATATCGCCGAACCCTGACGTTCGAGCTCGGCAACGGACGCAGTGAGCTCAAGATCGATGTCGCGCTTCGGCCCGAAACGATTGACCAGATGCATAGCGCGCTACCGCAATTCATCCTGGTTTTCGGCAGCGTGATGGCAGTGCTGCTGGTGATCGCGGCGTTGCTGGCGATGGCTGCCGCGCGCCAGGCGCGTGTGCTGTCGGGGGCAAACCGAAGCCTCAAGAACGAGATTCGGGATCGTGAGCTTGCCGAGCGCGAGCTCCAGTTCCTGGTCACCCACGACTCTCTGACCATGCTGCCCAATCGGCAGGGCATGATGCAGCACCTGGCGCATGCAATAGATGCGATCGACGACGGGCACCGACTCGCGGTGTTCTTCATCGATCTGGACCAGTTCAAGGATATCAATGAGACGCTGGGCCATCACCTGGGCGACGAACTGCTGCGCCAGATACCCGACCGGCTGGCACGCGAGCTCGAGGATGAAGACATGCTGGGCCGGCTCGGCGGCGACGAATACCTGGTCGTGGCCCAGCGTCGCGACGGCGAGCGCCTGACGCGCCTGGCCGACCGGTTGCTCGGCGCCCTCGAAAAGCCATTCAGGGTAGAGGAGCATCAGCTTTTTGTCAGCGCCAGCATCGGCCTGGCTTTCCTCGATTCGTCGTCCTCGTCGCCGGGCGAACTGATCCAGAACGCCGACGCCGCGCTGTTTCGCGCCAAGCAGCTCGGCCGCAATCAGCACGCAATGTTTACCCCGGAAATGTTCGCCCAGGTCGAATACCGGCTGCACTTGAGCCGGGATATCCGCCAGGCCCTGGATCACGAGCAGTTTCGCATTGCCTATCAGCCGATCGTCGACCTGGGAACGCTCGAAATCTGCGGTGTCGAGGCCCTTATGCGCTGGCCGCACAAGGATGGCTATAACGTCCCGCCCAGGGATTTCATCCGCGTCGCCGAAGAAACCGGCGTGGTGCACCGCTTGAGCCAGTACGCGCTGTCGCGAGCCGTGAGCGACCTGGCCGACTGGCAGAAAAACTTCGAAAACGCCCCGTGGCTGGCGGTCAACATCTCCGGCGCACAGTTCCGCGAGGCCGAGTTCGTCCGCGATCTCAGTGTGCTCCTGCACCATCACCGGATTTCGCCCGATCGCCTGCACCTGGAAATCACCGAAGAAGTCCTGATCGAAAACCTGGTGCGCAATCGCAACGTGCTGGAGCAGCTCGACGAAATCGGTATGCCCATTGTGGTCGACGATTTCGGCATCGGTTACTCGTCGCTGGCCTACATCAAGAACTTCCCGATTTCGACGATCAAGATCGATCAGGGGTTCATTCGCGGCATTCAGGACGATGCCGACGATCAGGCCATTACCCGCACGATCTGCAATCTGTCGCACGCGCTCGCGTTGAAGACCGTCGCCGAGGGCATCGAGCAGGCCGGCCAGCTGGAACTGCTGCGCCGATACGGTTGCGACCTGGGCCAGGGCTTCCTTTTCATGCACCCGGTATCGGCCGAGGAAATCTCGCGTGTGCTGGCCGGTCCGCCGCCCTGGGCCGGGTTGGGGAAGGCGCAACAGCCGCGAGATTTTCTGAAAGGGCGGGGAAAAACCCCCTGAATCGGCTCCGGGAACCGGAAGATCAAGATCGGAGGCGGCGTTGATCTTGTATTCGGCCCCATGTTCAACGATAATAGACGGCTGACTTTTCACCAAGCACCAGGTGCGCCCAAAATGAAGGCTGAAATCCATCCCGAATACCGTGAAGTCGTCTTTCAGGACGTGTCCAGCGACTTTCTGATCAAGACCCGCTCGACCATCCAGACCCGCGATACGATCAAGTGGGAAGACGGTAACGAGTACCCGCTGGTCAAGGTAGAAGTGTCCAGCAAGTCGCATCCGTTCTATACCGGCCAGCACAAGATCGTCGATTCCGGCGGCCGTGTCGATCGGTTCAAGCAGCGTTACGGCAAGAGCAAGTAACGCCGGCCGCGCGCAGCCAGCGATGGCTGCGTTGCTGTGACATACTGAAGATACGCAGCCGTATGGTTGCTGCCGAACCCATGGCGAAAGGCCTGGCGGCCAGTATTCGGTATTGACCGACTATTGTTCGACTTCAGCCGGCCTGCCGTCGATTGACAGGAGTTGAGCCGTGTCCGACCGTAAACTGACCCTCACTGACCCAGAATCCGGCAAATCGCTGGACCTTTCCGTCGTCTCCGGATCGGAAGGCGATCCGACGCTGGATATCAGCAGCCTGCACAAGGAACTTGGCTACTTCACGTTCGATCCCGGCTACGGTACGACCGCCAGCTGCAAGAGCGACATCACGTTCATCGACGGTGAAAAGGGCATCCTGCGCTATCGCGGTTATCCCATCGAGCAGCTGGCCGAGAACTCGACGTTCCTGGAGGTGGCCTACACGCTGCTCTACGGCGACTTGCCGGATCGCGATAAATACGCGCGTTTCGAGCGCGACATCACGTACCACACGATGGTGCACGAGAAGATCAATGCCTTCATGCAGGGCTTTCACTACAACGCCCACCCGATGGCGATCCTGTCGGGCGTGGTCGGCTCCATGGCGGCGTTCTACCACGACAAGCTCGATGTCAAGGATCCGGAGCAGCGCGAGCTGGCAGCCAAGCGCCTTATCGCCAAGATGCCCACCGTGGCCGCGGCTGCCTACCGGCATTCGATGGGCTGGCCCAGCGCGTACCCGAAGAACTCTCTGGGCTACAGCGAACGCTTCCTGCACATGATGTTCTCGGTGCCGGCCGAGCCTTACGAAGTCAATCCGGTTGCTGCCAAGGCCCTCGATCTCCTGTTCATCCTGCACGCCGATCATGAGCAGAACGCGTCCACCTCGACCGTTCGACTGGTTGGCTCCACCGGCGCCAACCCGTATGCCTGCGTTGCCGCGGGCATCGCGGCGCTTTGGGGCCCGGCGCACGGGGGCGCCAACGAGGCCGTGCTGAACATGCTCAATGAAATCGGCTCGGTCGACAACGTCGAAAAGTATGTCAAGAAGGCCAAGGACAAGGACGATCCGTTCCGGCTGATGGGCTTCGGCCATCGCGTCTACAAGAACTACGACCCGCGCGCGACCATCATCCGCAAACAGTGCCACGAGGTGCTCGGGGAACTGGGTCAGAAGGACGAACTGCTGGATCTGGCGATGGAACTGGAAAGAATCGCGCTGGAAGACGACTACTTCGTCGAGCGCAAGCTGTATCCGAACGTCGACTTCTACTCGGGCCTCATCTACAAGGCGCTCGGCATCCCGACCTCTATGTTCACAGCGATGTTTGCGATCGGGCGGACCGTCGGCTGGGTCAGCCAGTGGCTGGAGCAGGCCGCGAACCCGACTCGTATAGGTCGCCCGCGACAGGTCTACACGGGGCCGAGCGAGCGGGACTACGTTCGTATAAAGAAACGTTAGTGGTCCTTCAACCTGATGTACGGATCAGGTTGGAGGACCACTAGAAAACCGCTGCAAAGCTTCTGCGCGCGCGCCTGGCGGCGACCGGCGGCGCGTACTCCTGGCGTCCAATTCTAAAAACCGGGTTCTTCTATCAGGCGTTCGACTTCCTGGGTGCCCGCGCGGCGCTGTGCGCGGCCGTCCACCGGGTCCGGTGGCGGCTGCTTCCAGCTGCTGCCTGCCATCAGGCCCAGTTCGAAACACTGACCGTCGGCATCGATCACGATCAGCTCCAGGTCGCGGTAGCTGTTGTCGTGCCATCGGATCCGGCGGGTTTCCTGCTCGAAACTGATGTTGCGCGAGAGCAGAAAGGCGACTACCTCGTCGGCGGTCTCACAGAACACGTGCAGCGAGATGCGCGAATGCTGGTCCGAGGTGCCCTCCAGCACCGGACCGACCAGCTTGGGCCGGAATTGGCTGAAGAACTTCATGGCTTCCAGCGCGGCCCGCCGCTTTTCGCTCAGGTCGTCGGCGAGTTCTGCTCCGCCGTAGAGGGCCTGGTAACGTTTGAGCTCGGCTTCCACCTCTGAGTTGGAAGGCAGCCCCGAGCGTCCGGAAAGCCCCAGCCTGTGGGCCGCTTTCTGCTTTGCCTGGCCGTAGTTGCGCTGTCCCTCGGTGGCCAGGATGCGAGCCGCCTCGGCCGCGACTTCCTGGCGGATTCGGTCGTTCTGGCGATCTCCCCTTGTCGGCATGACGAAACTCCTTGTTGTCTGGGCGCGTAGCGCTGCTGTGTGCTGCTGATCGGGATCAGAAAATCTCGTAGGGGTCGGTTTCGTCTTCGGCCTGCTCGTTTTCCTGGTTCTTGAGCGGCGGCAGGTTACCGGCCGGGAACCACTCGCGAACGGCACCCGGAGTGCCGGGACGCACCCGCAGGCCGCTGTCCGGATCGATGCTCGCCTCGACAATGCCGACCGGCACGGGTTCGGCTTGCTCGGGCACATCTTCCAGCGCGACTTGCATGTAGTCGACCCAGATGGGAAGCGCGGTGCGGCCGCCCTGCTCGTACTCGCCCAGCGACTCGTTGCTGTCCAGACCCACCCAGACCGTCGTCACGAGCGCGCTGTTGAAACCGGAGAACCAGGTATCGCGCTGGTCGTTGGTGGTGCCCGTCTTGCCGGCCAGGTCGTCGCGTCCCAGCGCGAGTGCCCGGCGGCCGGTGCCGGAGGTGATCACATCGCCCATCATCGAGCGGATCAGCCAGGCCGTCTGCGGCTTGATGACGCGTGCGGCGTAGACGGGAACCGGCGGTCCATGAAGTTCTTCCGGCGCATCGTCGTCGTTGCCTGGCCGTTCCTCCGGGTCGTCTGCTCGGTCGGACGACTCACCGTCGACGTCCGGCGTCTCCAGACCCAGGTCGAGCTCGCGAGGCGCTTCTCTCTGCGCGCGGCCCACGGCTTGCGCCTGCGTTCCGGAACCGGTTGTCCTTCCAGCGCGACTGGAATTGCCACCCGCATTGCCGTCTTCGCACTCGCGACAGGCCAGCGGCCGCGGCAGCAGCGGAAGTTCCCGGCCCTGATCGTCGATGATTGCGTGGATGAAATAGGGGTCGATGTCGAAGCCGCCGTTGGCGAATACGGCGTAGGCGGCGGCCAGATCGAGCGGCGTGATCGACGCCGAGCCCAGCGCCATCGACGGGCCATTGGGGATCTGGCTGCGCTGGAAGCCGAAGTCGGTCACGTAATCGATGGTCGGTTGCACGCCCAGATCCATCACGATGCGGACACTGATGAGGTTGCGCGAATGGATCATGGCTTCGCGAAGTCGGGTCGGGCCGAAGAATCGCTCACTGAAATTCATCGGTTTCCACGTGCGTTCCTGCGACGGGTCATCGAAAACGATGGGGGCATCATTGACGAGACTGGCCGGCGTGTAGCCGTTGTCGAGCGCCGCGGCGTAGATGAACGGCTTGAACGCCGAGCCGGGCTGGCGCCGGCTCTGTGTCGCCCGGTTGAACTGGCTGGCGCCGAAATCCAGTCCGCCGACCAGTGCAACCACGGCGCCGGTGTCGGGTTTCAGCGAGACCAGCGCCGCCTGGGCCTCCGGAACCTGGGCCAGGCGCGGGCCGTCATCGCTGGCGCGCAAACGAACCAGATCGCCGGGATCCAGAACTTCGTCGACCGTCTTTGGCCGAGCGCCCAGCGCGTTTCGGCCGAGATGGTCGCGGGCCCACTCGACATTGGCCAGCGCAAGTTCTACTTCGCGGCCGCCGTCGGCCAGCAGGGTGGCCGATTCCGGGCCCGATTCGAGCACGATGGCCGGTTCCAGGTCGCCCACGGTACGCGCGTTGCCGAGTTCCTCGAGCAGCGCCTGGCGGTCGCCCAGCAGCGCCGGGTCCAGTTCGCGCTCCGGGCCGCGCCAGCCGTGACGCCGGTCGTAGTCGTTCAGCCCTTCGCGCACGGCGCGGTCGGCGGCCTCCTGCAGACGGCTTTCGGCCGTGGTCACGATCGTGTATCCGCGGGTATAGGCGGCGTTGGCGCCGAATCGCTCGACGGCCTGCTGGCGCGCGATCTCGGCAATCCAGGGTGCGTCCAGTTCTGCCTGCGGCCCGTGCAGGCGTGCCCGGTCGGGCTCGGCCATGGCGGTCTCGTATTCGCCGACGTCGATGAAGCCTTCGTCGAGCATCCGGTCGAGCACGTAATTGCGGCGATCGAGGGCAAAACCGGGGTTCGTGACCGGGTTGACCACCGAGGGTCGCTGCGGCAGTCCCGCGATCATGGCCATCTGCGCAATCGTCAGTTCGTCGACCGTCTTGCCGTAGTAGATCTGGGCTGCGGCACCGACGCCATAGGCCCGGTGACCCAGAAACTCCTTGTTGAGGTAAAGCTCGAGGATTTCATCCTTGGTAAGTTCGCGCTCGATCTTCATCGCCAGGAATATCTCGCGTACCTTGCGGGTGACCGAGAATTCGTTGCTTAGATAGAACCTGCGCGCGACCTGCTGGGTGATCGTGCTGCCGCCGGGTACCCGGCGCTGGCCGAGATAACGCACATAGCCGAATACGCCGCGCAGCGTTCCGCGCCAGTCGATGCCGGGGTGCCCGTAGAAGTTGTCGTCCTCGGCGGCCAGAAAGGCCTGCTTGAGCCTCAGCGGAATTTCGTCTACCTTGAGAGGAATCCTGCGCTGCTCGCCGACGGTCGTGATCAGCTTGTCGTCGGCCGAATAAATCCGTAGCGGGACCTGCAGTTCAACGTCCCTGAGGGCGTCGACAGAGGGTAGTGACGGTACGATAATCAGCCACAATATTGTGAATCCGATCACTGCCAGGACCATTCCGAGCAAAAACAGTCGGATAGAAAACTTAATTAAAGACTTTATTTGTGGCATGGAGTATGATACACCTTGCATTCGGGATCGATCGACGCGGGATCGACGGTTGCCGAAAGGCTGACAAAAGGCAAAAATTGGACCGCAGCAAGCGCTGAAGAATCCATTTTATCGGCATACGTTCGTCGAGATTGCCAAGATTTGCAAGGTTCGAAGCACGACACTGGGGGCGGACCGGCGTTGAGAAAATGAACCGAGAGGAGTCTGGGGATGAAGTGCAGTACCGAAGTCGGCCTTGAGGGAGTGGCGAACCGACGCCTCGTGTCGGTGCCCGGCAACGGGCCATACCAACCAATAACTATCGGGGAACGGTCTTGAATATCTTCAAAAGATCCGTACCGCCCACGATCGGGGTGGACATCGGCACCAGCAGCGTCAAGGTGCTTCAGCTGAGCAAAGCCGGATCCGGCTATCGCGTCGAGCACGTTGCAGTGGAAGCGTTGCCCGAAGGTGCGTTTGCAGAGCACAGCATCAATAACGTCGATGAAGTCGGCGCGGCAATCCGGAGCGCGGTCAAGCGCAGCGGAAGCAAAGCGAAACACTGCGCCATGGCGGTTTCCGGTTCGGCCGTCATCACCAAGCTCATTCATCTGCCCGGCGACCTCGCCGAAGACGAGATCGAGGGTCAGATCGAGATCGAAGCCGGACAGTACATTCCATACCCGCGCGACGAAGTAAGCCTGGATTTCGAGATCCTGGGTCCGTCGGCGCGCAACGCCGACGTCACCGAAATCCTGCTGGCGGCTTCCAAGACCGAAAATATCGAGACGCGCGAAGCGGTCGCCGAGCTGGCCGGCCTCACCGCTCGGGTGGTCGACGTCGAGGCTTTCGCCATCGCCAATGCCTTCGAACTTGTTCGCAAGCACGACGGCGTGCCCGATTCCGGTGTCATCGCGGTACTCGACATCGGCGATGTGCGTGCCTCGCTCAACGTTCTCAAGGATGGCCGCTCGATTTATTATCGGGACCATCCGTTCGGCGGGCGGGAGCTGATCGAGGAAACCATGCGCCGCTACGGCCTGGACGCCGACCAGGCCCAGTTCTGGAGGCGGGGCGAGGAACCGCCGGCCGGTTTCGACGACGAAGTTCTGGAACCGTATCGTCAGAGCGTCATCCAGCAGATCGGCCGAGCGCTCCAGTTCTATTCGTCCAGTCGCGAATACTCGAGCATCAACACCTTGTACCTGGCCGGTGGCGGCGCGGCCGCCGAAGGCCTGGTCGAAGCTGTCAGCGCAGAGCTGGGCATGAACGCCGAGCTGGCCGATCCGCTCAAGGGCATCAAGCTTGCCCCGCGCATCAATGCGGCCATGCTCGACATGATGCGACCAACGCTGGTCACAGCCTGTGGCCTGGCACTGCGGGGAGTCGAATAATGCGCAAGATCAACCTACTGCCCTGGCGCGAAGAGCTGCGTCGCGAAGCCCAGCGCAATTTCATGATCCTGCTGATCGTCGCGGCCGTGGTGGCCGCCGGTTGCGTTTTCGCGGTCAACCGCTACTTCGATGCGCAGATCAGCAACCAGAACCAGCGCAATGCCTATCTCAATACCGAGATCGCCAAGCTGGACCGCCAGATCGCGCGCATCGAGGAGCTCGACGATACGCGCAGCCGGCTGCTCGAGCGCAAGCAGGTTATCGAAGATCTCCAGGCCAATAGGACCCTGATGGTTCGCCTGTTCGACCAGCTCGTGCGCACGGTACCCACCGGTATCCGGCTGCTGAACGCTCGCCAGGTCGGTGACGAGATCACCATCACCGGCACCAGCCAGTCGAACGCTCGCGTTTCGACCTACCTGCGCAACCTGGAGGCCTCCGGGGTTCTTCACGACCCGCAGCTGAGGATTGTCGAAGCCGAGACCGAAGAAACCGATTCGCAGATGCCGTACATGTTTACGGTGGTCGCCACGGTGGCGCCGCCCGAGACGGTTGACGATGAACCCCAGACCGGAACGGAGGCCGCAGAATAATGGATCTTCAGGAAATTCGCGACCTCGACTTCAACGACCTGGGCAGCGCCTCGACCGGGGCCAAGGCCTTTTTGCTGATCGTCATGGCCGCGCTCATCATAGGTGCCGGCTACTGGTTCGTCATCAAGGACCAGCGCGCCGATCTCGCCAACCGTGAACGGCAGGAAACCCAGCTACGCCAGGAATTTCAGGAGAAGCAGCGCAAGGCCGCTTCGCTTGAAATCTACGAGCGCCAGCTTTCCGACATGCGTACCATGCTGCGCACGCTGCTGCGCCAGCTCCCCAGCAAGACCGAAATGCCGGATCTGCTCGTCGACATATCCCAGACGGCGCTTGCCGCGGGCATCGAAACCGAGTTGTTCGAGCCCAGGGCCGAGCAGATTCAGGACTTCTATGCCGAGCAACCCATCGCGATACGCATGACCGGTCAGTACCATCAGTTCGGCAATTTCGTCAGCGGCGTGGCTTCGCTCTCACGGGTCGTCATCCTGACCATGCAGGACATCTCGCTCGAGCCGGTCGAGGGCCGGCCGGGCGTCCTGCGCATGGAGGGAACCGTGACGACCTACCGCTACCTTGACGACGGCGAAGACAGCCAGCTGCTGGAAGGAGAATCCTGATGCGCCGGATCACGATCTTCAACCTGATGATGCTCTCGCTGCTCTTGCTGGCCGGCTGTACCGGCGGCAAGCAGGACCTCGAGCAATGGGTGCAGCAAACGCTGGCGCGACCGGCGGGAGAGGTCGAACCCCTCCCGCAGGTGCAAACGCCGGAGCCGGTCGTCTACGACGCCAACGATCTGCGCGATCCGTTCATGCGATCGCGGCCGGACACCGAGGAAATCGCATCGGCCGGCAGCGGACCTCGTCCGGATCCGGACCGTCGGCGCGAGTATCTCGAGCGCTTCCCGCTGGATGCGCTTGAAATGGTCGGCACCATCTCGATCGGTGATCGCACCTACGGCCTGATATCGGATCCCGAGGACACGATCCACCGGGTCAGCGAAGGTAATTATCTGGGGCAGAACCACGGTCGGATCCTGCAGATCACGCCAGTCGCCATCGAAGTGATGGAACTGGTGCCGGACGGGGCCGAAGGCTGGATGGAGCGCGAGGCAAGTATCGCGCTGCCCGAAGACGACCAGCAGGGATGATGGTGGACGCAATGACAAAACAAGAATTTGGCACGGGAATGCAAGCTATGAACACCCATGAAGGGAACTCAACAGGGAGCCTGATTATGAACCGCACGAAGCGAATCCTGACCCTTCTGGCCGGTGCGATCTGGCTATTTGCCGGTCCGCTTTCGGCCACCGTCGTCACCGACGTTCGGGTGAGTGATGAAGGCGACCAACTGCGCTTCATCCTGTCGACAGACGCCGCGCCCGGCGACCCGACGGTGTTCACCACCGACCAGCCGCCGCGCATCGTGCTCGAACTGCCGGATACGACGTCCAACGTCGCAGCCGGCCAGGTGCCCGTAGGCGTCGGCCCGGTGCGCAGCTACATGGCGCTCTCATCGGGCGGCCGGACACGACTGGTCGTCGACCTTTCCCGCAGCGTCGCGTACGATGTAGATGTCCAGGGCAACCAGGTAGTGCTCAGCGTCGAATCGGGCGGCTCAGCCGGACGCGTCAGCAGCGCCTCTTCGGGTGAGCAGAACGAAATTGCCGGCATCGATTTCCGGCGCGGCGACAATGGCGAAAGCCGCGTGCTGGTGCAACTCGACAATCCCGGGGTCGATATCTCGGTCGACGAGCGCGCCTCGGCGCTGCAGATAGATCTCTACGACACCTCGCTGCCCGACGATTTGATGCAGCAGCTGGACGTGACCGATTTCGCGACGCCGGTCAAGACCATCACCCCGGAAATCCGTGGCGCCAACGTGCGCCTGAATCTCGATATCTCCGGCGCCTATCAGCACGTCGCCTACCAGACCGACAATCAGCTGGTGATCGAAGTGACCGAGCCGGATCTCGAGCCGCGCATGACGCGCGAGCTGGAGTTCTTCCAGGACCGCGAATACACCGGCGAGCGCATTACCCTGAATTTCCAGGACATACCGGTGCGCTCGGTGCTGTCGCTGATAGCAGACATTTCCGACCTCAACATCGTGGTCTCCGACTCGGTCGGCGGCAGCCTCACCCTGCGCCTGACCAACGTGCCGTGGGATCAGGCGCTGGATATCGTGCTTGAAACCCGCAACCTCGCAATGCGCGAGTCGGGCAACGTGCGCTGGGTCGCGCCCCAAAGCGAAATCGCCGCGCGCGAGCAACAGATTCTGCGCGCGCGCGCCGAGCGCCAGACGCTCGAGCCGTTGCGCACCGTGATGATTCCGGTCAGCTACGCCGATGCAGCGTCGCTGTCCGAACTGATCCGCTCGTCGACCGCGGTCGGCACCGACGGTGACGGCGGCGCTGCAGGCCTGCTTTCAGAGCGCGGATCGGTCACTATCGACCAGCGCACCAACACCTTGCTGGTCACCGACACTGCCGAGCAGATCGACCGTGTGCGCGAGCTCGTCACCGAACTCGACCGCCCGGTGCGCCAGGTGCTCATCGAATCGCGCATCGTCATCGCGCGGTCCAGCTTCAACCATGAGCTGGGCGTTCGCTTCGGTGTCGCCGGTTCGGCCAGTCTAGACAACAATCTGCTCACAATCGGCGGCTCCAGCGAGGCCACCGACCGCATGGCCAATGTGGGCCTGGCGCGCCGCCAGCTGCTAGGCCAGCGTCCGGGACGCCCGTCCTTGCTGCCCGACGCCGATCCCGGCGACGTCATCGACGTGGGCACCGAGGGCATCGCCGTGCCGACGCTCGAAGATCGCCTGAACGTGAACCTGCCGGTGGCCAATCCGGCCGGCGCGTTCGGCGTCAGTTTCCTGGCCAGCAACTACCTGCTGGATCTCGAGCTCTCGGCGCTCGAAGCACAGGGCGAGGGCGAGGTCATTTCGACGCCGCGCGTGATTACCGCCAACCAGAACGAAGCCTTCATCCAGCAGGGTGTCGAGATTCCGTTCGAGGAAGCCACCAACTCCGGCGCCACCAACGTCGAGTTCAAGGAAGCAGTGCTCGAACTTCGCGTCACGCCGCTGATCACACCCGACAACCGGGTCCAGCTCAATCTCGCGATCAAGCAGGACACCGTCGGCGAGATCTTCCAGACCGGACGCGGCGGCTCGGTGCCGTCCATCGATACCCGCGAGCTGGGTACGCGCGTGCTGGTCGAGAACGGCCAGACCGTGGTCCTGGGCGGCATCTACCAGGAAGAGCGCAACTTCAACACCACCAAGGTGCCGATGCTGGGCGACGTGCCGGTGCTGGGCGCGCTGTTCCGGCGCCGTGCGACCAACGACGAGAAGCGTGAGCTGCTGATCTTCATTACGCCCAGCATCCTGGACGATCAGATTCGC
>Ga0102928_1000455_pt1 | contig 26547 bp, 28 predicted proteins | sample SalPonR1_B_D1_MG_FD_78504 | JGI IMG/M metagenome (GOLD analysis project Ga0102928, IMG submission 78504) | Salt pond soil microbial communities from South San Francisco under conditions of wetland restoration - Salt Pond MetaG R1_B_D1_MG | ecosystem: Environmental > Aquatic > Marine > Intertidal...
ACGTTCGCGCTGGCCTGGGACCTGCCCGCGGTCCGGTTCGGGCAGGGGCGGCGCTGGCTGCGATCCTACACGGACGACTGGGGGCGCGAGGGCCGGTCGGGTGCGGCGCTGGCGGCGCATGCGCTGGCCCGGGCCGACGACTGGCAGCGCGCGATAGCGGAGTGGCATGCGGCGGTCGCGGAGGAGCTCGGCGACCTGCCGCACCGCGCGGGCGAGGCGATCAACCAGTCGTCGTTTCTCGTGGACGGGCTGACGGTCTGGACTTCGGCGGAGGGATCGCCGGACGGGCGCGAGCATTTCGGGATCATCGAATGCCCGGACTACGCGCTCTACAACACGTTGGATCTGTGGATCTATGCGGCCGAGGCGGTGGCGCGATTCTTCCCGCACCTCGCGGCGGGCGTGGCCGAGGATTTCGCCCGGCTCACGCTGGCGGATGACCGCCAGAAGCGGCGGCACCGCTGGGACGGCATGCTGTTCGACCTGAACCCGATGGGGTCCTGCCCGCACGATCTGGGCGGACCGGGGGAGGATCCCTTCGTCACGCCCAATTCCTATACCTACCGCGACGCGACGCTCTGGAAGGATCTCAACTGCGACCTCGTGCTCTGCATCTGGCGCGAGGGGCAGGCGATGAGCGCGGACTGGCGGCGCGGCCTGTTTCCCGCCGTGCGCGCGGCGATCGGGCGCCTCCGGCGCTTCGACCGGGACGGCGACGGGCTGATCGAGAACGACGGCACCCCGGACCAGACCTTCGACAACATCCCGATGACCGGACCGTCGAGCTATTGCGGGGGCTTGTGGATCGCGGCGCTTCTGGCGGGGGCGCGGCTGGCCGGCGAGGCGGGCGAGACGGCGCTGGCGCGTGACTGGGCGAAGCAGGCGGAACGGGCGACGGCGGCCTATCGCGAGAGACTCTTCAATGGGCGGTGGTTTCGCGTGGACACCGACGGGCCGCTGTCGGATGCCTGCTTCATCGAGCAGCTGTTCGGGCCCTTTCTCGCGCGGCGGCTCGGACTGGGCGAGATCGTGCCCGAGGCGGACGCCGTCGCGGCGCTGAGGAGCATTTACCGTCTGAACTTCCTCGAAGCCGGTGGCGGTGAAGGGGCGGTTTCGCTCGCCGCCGTCCCCGAGGCCGCGCTGGGCGTCCTGCCGCACCAGGACGACACCAGCTTCCAGACCGCAGAGATCCAGCCGGGGTTCAACTTCAGCCTTGCCGCGCAACTCGAGTGCTGGGGGCTTGTGGACGAGGCGGAGACCCTGCGCCGCGCGCTCCACGCGGAGATGCACGTCAAGCGCAACCTCGCCTTCCAGACGCCCGCCGCCTTCGACCGGGCGAGCCCCGGCTGCCGGGCGATCCTCAACATGCGGCCGCTATCAATCTGGTGGATGGCGCGTCCCCCGGCCGCATGAGGCCAGTTCTCCGTTTCTCTTCCTCCTCATCTGTGGTCTAACCGGCCTCGGCGTTCTTGAAGGGCCGCCGAGACCGGGGACAGGCACGGGACCGCATGGCTGATCCGTCCGAAAGCGAAAGCCGCAAGCTCCTTGGCCGGCTGCGGGAAGTCATGGCCGAGGCAGGCGCGGGCCAGCAGCGCCTCGATCACATCGTGCGCCTCATCGCTTCCTCGATGCGGACCGAGGTCTGCTCGATCTACCTCTTCCGTGACGCCGATACGCTGGAGCTCTGCGCGACGGAGGGCCTGAAGGCCGAGGCCGTTCACGTCACGCGGATGCGGATGGGCGAGGGGCTCGTCGGCCGCGTGGCCAAGCGTGGGCGTCCGATCAACACCGCGAACGCGCCGCAGGAACGCGGCTTCCGCTACATGCCCGAGACGGGAGAGGAGATCTATTCCTCGTTTCTCGGCGTGCCCGTGCAGCGGCTGGGCGAGAAGCTGGGCGTTCTCGTCGTGCAGTCGAAGGACGCGCGGGGGTTTTCCGAGGACGAGCTCTACGCGCTCGAGGTCGTGGCTATGGTGCTGGCCGAGATGACCGAGCTCGGCGCCTTCGTGGGCGAGGGCGCGGCGCTCCGGGCGCGGCATACCGAGCCGGTGCTGTTCCGGGGCACGACGGGTCAGGAGGGCGCGGCGGAAGGGCATGTGTGGCTGCACGAGCCGCGGGTCGTGGTGACCAACCCGATAGCGGACGACCCCGAGGCCGAGGCCGAGCGGCTGCACCGGGCGGTCGAGCGGTTGCGGCTCACCGTCGACGAGATGCTGTCGGGCGATGGCGAGGACGGCGAGCAGCGCGAGATCTTCGAGGCCTACCGGATGTTCGCCAATTCGCGCAGCTGGATGCGCCGGATGGAGGAGGATATCGAGCGCGGCCTCTCGGCGGAGGCGGCGGTCGAGAAGGAACAATCGGTGGCGCGGGCGCGCATGGAGCAGGTGGGCGACGCCTACCTGCGCGACCGGCTGCACGACCTCGACGACCTGTCGAACCGGCTGCTGCGGATCCTGACGGGGCAGGGGCACGACACCGGCGCCGAGCTTCCGCCCGATCCGATCCTCGTGGCGCGCAACATCGGGCCCGGCGAGCTTCTGGAGTATGGCCGGCGCCTCAAGGGCATCGTGCTCGAGCAGGGGTCGGTGGGCAGCCACGCCGCGATCGTCGCGCGGGCCTGGGCGATCCCGCTCCTGATCCACGCCGAAAGGATCACGGCCGAGGCACTCAACGGCGACCACATCCTGGTCGACGGCGACGAGGGGCTGGCGCACCTGAGGCCGGACGACACGGTCGTGGGCGCCTTCCGGGACAAGATGGCGATGCAGGCCGAGGCGCAGAAGCGCTATGTCTCGCTGCGCGATCTTCCGGCCCGGTCGAAATGCGGATCGGTCGTTGAACTGCACATGAACGCGGGGCTGATGGCGGACCTGCCGTCGCTCGACGGCTCGGGCGCGGAAGGCGTCGGCCTGTTCCGGACCGAACTGCAATTCCTCGTCCGCAACAAGGTGCCGCGCCGCGGCGAACTGGCGGCGCTCTACGGCCGGGTGATGGATGCGGCGAAGGGCAAGCGCGTGGTCTTCCGGACCCTCGACATCGGGTCGGACAAGGTGCTGCCCTACATGAAGCGCGAGGACGAGCCGAACCCCGCGCTCGGCTGGCGGGCGATCCGCGTGGGGCTCGACAAGCCGGGCGTGATGCGAATGCAGCTCCAGGCGCTGATCCGGGCGGCTGCGGGGCGGCCGCTGTCGGTGATGTTCCCCTTCATCGCCCAGTTCGACGAGTTCCGGGCGGCGCGCCAGCACCTTCTCGACGAGCTCGAGCGCGAGCGGAGACTGGGGCACTACCTGCCCGAGACGCTGGAGATCGGGGCGATGCTGGAGACGCCGAGCCTGGCCTTCGCGCCCCGGCAGTTCTTCGAGGAGACCGACTTCATCTCGATCGGCGGAAACGATCTCAAGCAGTTCTTCTTCGCCGCCGACCGCGAGAACGAGCGGGTGCGGCGGCGCTACGACACGCTGAACGTGAGCTACTTGACCTTTCTCGAGCAGATCGTGAAGCGCTGCGAGGACGCGGCCTGCTCGCTAAGCTTCTGCGGTGAGGATGCGGGACGGCCCGTGGAGGCGATGTGCCTCGCCGCGATGGGGCTCAGGACGCTCTCGATGCGGCCGGCCTCCATCGGGCCGGTCAAGCATCTCCTGCGCCGCGTGAACCTCGAGGAGGCCCGCACGGTGATCGACGAGGCGCGGGGCTCCGGCGCGCAGTCGGTCCGGCCCGCGGTGATGGAGTGGCTGCGCGGCATCGGCTAGGTCCGTGGCGCTGTTACAGAGATTCCGAAAAGCCGTCGCAAAACCGTTACGCCCCCCGCCCTATGGTCGCCTCGGTCGTGGTCCGATCCTCGGAGGATCCGCGACGCACTCAGCCAATGGAGCCAGGAATGAAAGACTTCGAGCGGGACTATCCCGACCACACAGAGGCGATGGGTTACGAACACGGCGACGAGCCGCAGTGCAACACGTCCGCCAACCGCAACTTCTATGACGTGATGGACGCGCGCGTCGCGCGTCGCGGCTTCCTGTCTGGCGGTCTGGCCACTATCGCCACCGGCCTGATCGGCGCGTCGCTGTCGGGCAAGGGGGCGCTGGCGCAGTCCACCTCCTCGCTCATCGGCTTCACCCCGGTGCCGGTGAGCTTCGACGACACGGTCGTCGTGCCCGAAGGCTACAGCTTCCAGATCCTCGGCGGGATCGGCGAGCCGATCTCCGGCGACATGCCCGCCTATCGCCCCGGTGCCAACACCGGCGCCGAAAGGGAGCACCAGATCGGCCAGTGCCACGACGGGATCCACTTCTTCCCGATCGACGGCGTGTCATCCGAGGATGGCCTGCTCGTCCTGAACCACGAATACATCGAGCCGCGCTTCCTGCACGCCGAGAAGGAAGGCTACAAGGGCGTCGCGCATGACAAGCGCAGCGTCGTCTACGACGCCGACGGCATGCGCGACGACGACGAGGTGCGCATGGAGATCGCCTCCCACGGCATCTCGGTCTACCGCACCGCAAAGCAGGCCGACGGCCAGTGGGCCATCGTCGCCGACCCGCACAACCGTCGGATCACCGCCAACACGCCCATCGAAATCGGCGGACCGGTGCGCGGCTCCGCCCATGTGCGCACCAAGTACAGCCCCGACGGCGCCATGACCCGCGGCACGGTGAACAACTGCGCCCATGGCGTGACGCCGTGGAACACCTACCTCGCGGCCGAGGAGAACTGGGCAGGTTATTTCTCGAACACCACCGAGCTTGACCAGAAACCCGACCTGCCGCGCGAGCATGTCCGCTATGGTGTCTCAACCAACCCCAACGGCGGGCGTTACGGTTGGCACAAGGCGAAGTCCGGCGCGGACGAGTACGTGCGCTGGGACGCGACCGTCACGGGGGCCTCGGCCACCGAGGACTACCGCAACGAGCCCAACACCTACGGCTACATGGTCGAGATCGACCCGTTCGATCCCGAAAGCACGCCGGTCAAGCGCACCCATCTGGGCCGCTTCGCCCATGAGGGCGTCGTGTTCGCCCCCGCCGTCGAGGGCGCGCCGGTGGTGTGCTACTCGGGCGACGACGCGCGGTTTGAATACATCTACAAGTTCGTCTCCGACGGCGTGTTCGTGCCGGGCGAGACCGACGGGTCGATCCTCGACAGCGGCACGCTCTACGTGGCGAAGTTCAACGACGACGGCAGCGGCGAGTGGATCGCGCTCGCGGCCGGCCGCAACGGGCTGACGCCGGCCAACGGCTTCGCCGACCTGGCCGACATCCTCGTCAATACCCGTCTGGCGGGCGATTTCGTCGGCGCGACCAAGATGGACCGACCCGAATGGGGCACCGTCGATCCGAACTCGGGGGATCTGTACTTCGCGCTCACCAACAATTCGCGCCGCACCCTGGCGCAGGTGGACGCGGTCAACCCGCGTGCGGAGAACAACTTCGGTCAGATCGTGCGCTGGAACTACGAGAACGGCGACCATACGAAGGCCAGCTTCGAGTGGGATCTGTTCGTGATCGCGGGCAATGCCCGGAACTCGGCGCTCGCCACCGGCGGCGCGCTCAGCGACGACAGCGTCTTTGCCTGCCCGGACGGGCTGTGGTGCGACGGCGACTCGCGGCTCTGGATCCAGACCGACATGGGCGACAAGGGTCCCGACGACGCCGGCCCGCTCGAGGAATTCGGCATGAACATGCTGCTGGCGGCCGACCCCGCTACCGGCGAGATCAAGCGCTTCATGACGGGCCCCTGGGGCCAGGAGTGCACCGGCGTCGTGACCACGCCGGACGGCAAGACGATGTTCGTGAACTTCCAGCACCCCGGCGCCCATGCCTCGGCCGAGGAGTTCGCGGCGGGCAGCTTCGGCTCGGGCTTCCCCGACTACGACGGCACGGTGCCGCGGTGTGCCACGGTCGTCATCAGCAAGGATGACGGCGGCGTGGTCGGCGCCTGATCGCGAGCCTCGCAAGGCCCTGGCGCCCCGCCGGACCGGCGGGGCGTCTATCATTGGTGGACGGGGGCTCCGCCCCCGCCGCTGCCGCGGCTCCCCCGGAGTATTTCGGCCGAGATGAAGCGCCGCAAGCGGATCAGCCGATCCGGACCGATCCGCGCCAGAACCGCCACATCAGGAGCGCGCCTGCGAGCACGAGGCCGACCACGAGGCCCATCCAGATGCCCACCGCGCCGAAACCCATCGGGAAGCCGAGGAGGTAGCCCGCCGGGATGCCGATCGCCCAGTAGCTGAGACCCGCGTAAATCATCGGCACCCGCGTATCCTGAACGCCGCGCAACAGCCCCAGCGCCATGACCTGCGCGGCGTCGGCGAACTGGAAGAGCGCGGCTGCGGCAAGAAGCCCCGCGCCCACGGCCAGGATCTGCGCGCGGGCCGGATCGGCGGGATCGAGGAACAGCGAGATCAGCGGTTCGGGGACGGCGAGGAACGCGGCGACGGTCAGCAGCGCGAGGACCATCGAGATCACGATGATGACGACCGCGCCGCCGCGGAGTTCGTCCTCGGCCCGCCGTCCGTAGGCGCGGCCGGCCCTGATCGTGGCTGCGTTCGACAGGCCGAGGTGGATCATGAAGGTGGCCGAGGCGAGCGTGATCGCGATGCCGTGGGCGGCGAGTTCCAGCGTGCCGACCCAGCCCATCATGAAGGCGGAGGCTGCGAAGAGCCCGACCTCGGCGAGGTTGGTGAGCCCGATCGGCCAGCCGAGCCGGAAGACGCGGGCGAAGGCCTCGCCGTCGGGTCGCCAGAGGCGCTGAAACAGGGAGTAGTCCGGCGTTGCGACCTGCGCGTAGGCGATGAGCGCGGCGAGGCCCACGGTCTGGAGCGTGACCGACGCGATGGCGGCGCCGCGGATGCCGAGCTCCGGTGCGCCCCAGTTGCCGAAGATCAGCGCGTAGTTCAGCAGCGCGTTGAGCACGGCGGAGCCCGCCATGACCCAGAACACGACCTGCGTCTTGCCGAGGGCGGCGAAGTAGCTTTTCAGCACCATCATCAGGAGGCTCGGGATCAGCCCGATGTAGACGATCCGCAGGTAGGTCTGCGCGTCCGCGGAGACCTGCGCCTCCTGTCCCAGAAGACGCAGCGCGGCGCCGGACCACAGGAAGAGCGGCAGGACGGCCAGGCCGAAGAGGATGGAGATCCACATTCCCATGCGCGTGACGCGGCGCACCTGCGTGTCGTCGTCGGTGCCTGCCGCGGCGGCGACGACCGGCATCACCGCCCAGGCGAAGCCCGATCCCATGATGAAGAGCGTGAAGTGGTAGGAATGGGCGAGGGTGAGGGCGGCGAGCGCCTCGACCCCGTACCAGCCCAGCATGACCGTGTCGGTAAGCCCCACGGCGAACTGCGCGAGGTGCCCGCCGATGAGCGGGACCGCCAGCACGAGGATCGGGCGCACGTGACCAGAACGCAGGTGGCCGGGGCCCCGGCGGGGCGAGAAATGCTCTGGCGTTGCGGTCATGGACCGCCTCTAGCCGAGCCGGAGGAGTCGGGCAAGCCGGCTCAGACGAAGGGGGCGAGGAGGGTCGCGGCGGCGGCGAGGATCAGCGCGCCGGCGGCCAGTTCGAGCGCGGGCAGCACGCGCCGGGCGGTGGCGCCGCCGGCGAGACCCGCGAGCGCGCCCTCGCGCGCCGTCGTCGCGAGAAGCGCGACGGCAATGGTGACGGTCGCGGTGCCGAGCGCCATCGCCAGCGTGCCGAGAATGCCCGCCATGTCGACTCCGAGACGCCAGCAGATCACGAGCAGAAACAGCGCGCCGGTGCAGGGCCGGAGCGCGACGCCGCCAATCAGGAGCGCCGCGTCGCGGACCGACGCGACGCCGGCCATGTCGTCGGGGGAGGGGCCATGGGCATGGCCGCAGCCGGCATGGTCGTGCGCGTCGCCCCGTCGCAGGCCCGTCAGCCCGCGCCAGAAAAGCCAGAGGCCGATGGCCGCAATGGCCGCGTAGGAGGCGGGGGCGAGCCAACGCTCGGCGACGCCCTCCATCCGCTCCCGGCTCCAGTCGAGCAGGAAGACGCCGCCGTAGACGAGGGCGATTGCGGTGAGAGCCTGCGCCAGCGAGGAAGCCAGGGCGATGATCGAAAGACGCAGCGCCGATACCCGGCGCCCGAGCCCGTAGCCGCCGATCAGCGCCTTGCCGTGCCCGGGTCCCGCGGCGTGGAAGAAGCCATAGGCGAAGGCCAGCGTCATGAGGCCCGCGAGCGCGCCGGCCTCGCCTGCCTTGAGCGCGCGGATCGCGCCGGCCATGTCGCTCTGCACCTCACGCTGGCCTTGCGCCGCCCAGCGGGCGAGCGCGTCGAATCCGCCGGCGGCCCAGACGAGAGCCGTCACGGCCAGCGCGAGCGCGAGGGGGATCAGGATCCCGAGACGCATGCGAGACGGACCTCGTCGGCGAAGGCCTCGCCGACTTCGGGGAAGTTCTCTTCGCCGAACTCGGCGCTCCGGGGGCCGTAGAGGAGTTCCTCGAGCATGGTGTAGGCGGCGTCGAGATCGGCGGGCGTGATCGTGGCGGCGCAGCCTGTGCCGCCCTCCACGCTCGCCCCGCGCGAGACGGTGTAGGCGGTGTAGTAGGTCGGGTCGTAGGCCTTGACCGAAACCGCCGAGGTCAGCGCGACCGGCGCCGCGAGGCGGCGGGTGTGGGTGGTGACGACGCGGCCGTTCTCGACTGACGTCTCGTGGGCGAGGGGGCCGGTGAGGCTCAGGGCGGCGCCGTTCTTGGCGAGGTAGGTGTCGCCCTCGAAGCCTTCGATCCACTGCATGTCGAAGCCGTCGAGAACGGCCAGCTCCTCGGGTCTCAGCGCACCGTCGTAGTCGTCGTCGACGCCGTATTCCTCCATGACGAGAAGCGAATAGAGCTCGTCGTAGGCCCAGGTCACGCGGATCTCGGTGAGGCGGTTCTCGGCGTCGAGGACGAGCGTGAGGCCCGTGTCGATGAAGACATGGGGATGCGCCGCCGCCGGCATGGGCAGGAGGGCGGTGAGAAGCGGGAGCGCGCGTATCATGGCGGGACGGTAGAATGGCCGGCGGCGCGGCTCAAGCGGTTGTGGTGCCCAAGGCGAAACTCCGCCGCGTCAGGGTTTGCGCGCGAGGAAGTCGACGAGGCCGGAGAGGCCGCTGTGGCCGTCGCCCTCGTCGATCTCGGCATCGTAGTCGCGGGCCTCGAGGATCTCGAAACCGGCGAAGGCCTCTTCGAGCAGGGGCAGGGTGTACATGTTCTCGCGCACGGGCGGGCCGCCGGTGCCGTAGTCGACCTGGCGCGGCGCGTAGCCGTGCAGCATGAGCAGGCCGCCGGGCCGGAGCGCGGTGCGCAGGCCGTCGAAGACGCGGGCACGGTCCTCAGGGCCGACGAACTGGATGAAGACGGCGAGGACCGCGTCGAAGGCGTCCGCCGCCCAGTCCCATGTCAGGACGTCGCCGGGGCGGAAATCGACCGTCACGCCGCGGTCGCGGGCCAGCGCGCGGGCCTTATCGAGGGCGACACGCGAGGCGTCCATCGCCACGACGTCGTGGCCGAGGCCGGCGAGGTGGACGGAGTTGCGCCCCTCGCCATCGGCCACGGCCAGCACGCGGGAGCCGGGCGCGAGCCATGGCGCGGTGCGGCGGACGAAATCCGCGGGCTCGGTGCCGAAGAGGAAGTCTGGCCGGTCGTAGCGCTGATCCCAGGTCATGAGATGCCGGTAGGCCGGCCGCGCGTGTCGCTCAACCCGCGTCCGCGCCCTCGGACGCTCCGTCGTCTGCCCGAGCGATGCGCTTGCCCGGGTGCAGCGCGTTGCCGAGGACATGCTCGGACCGGTGCACGACATGTTCCGCGCGCCCGACGATCAGCGGATCGGGCCTGCGGACCACGGCCTTGTTCTTGCCGGGGTAGTCGAGCGTCGACAGAAAATGCCGCATCACCTCGAGGCGGGCGCGCTTCTTGTCGTCGGACTTCACGATGATCCACGGCGCGTCGGCGGTGTCGGTGTAGAAGAACATCGCCTCTTTCGCCTCGGTGTAGTCGTCCCATTTGCCGAGGCTGGCCTTATCGATGGGCGAGAGCTTCCACTGTTTGAGCGGGTCGGTCTCGCGTGCTTCGAAGCGGCGGCGCTGCTCCTCGCGGGTGACCGAGAACCAGTACTTGTAGAGATGAATCCCCGAGCGTACGAGCATGCGCTCGAGGTCCGGCGTCTGACGCATGAACTCGAGGTACTCGTTGGGCGTGCAAAAGCCCATGACCCGCTCGACGCCGGCGCGGTTGTACCAGGAGCGGTCGTAGAACACCATTTCGCCGACCGTCGGAAGCTCGGTGATGTAGCGCTGGAAGAACCACTGGCCCTTTTCCTCCCAGGTCGGCTTGTTCAGTGCGACGACACGGGCGGAGCGAGGATTGAGATGCTCGGTGAACCTCTTGATCGTGCCGCCTTTTCCGGCCGCGTCCCGGCCCTCGAAAATGAGCACGAACTTCTGTCCCGTCTCCTGGGCCCAGAGCTGGACCTTGAGAAGCTCCGCCTGAAGCTTCGCCTTCCGCGTCTCATAGACGCGTCGGCTCATGCGCTTGGCGTAGGGGTATTCGCCCGACTCGAAGGCCTGACGGATGACATCAGTGGTGACGGTCGGAAAGCTCTCGGCTTCCGGCTGCAACGTGTCCGGCATCTTTTTCATCCCGATTTCGTACTCTCGGAGCAGAGTCTAGCAGGACACGCCGCTGCCGCGCCTTGATCTCGGTCATGAACCGTTACGCGGCGTCGGAAACCGTGGGGCCGGGCAGCTGGCGGTGGCGGGAACCGTCGCGAGGTTGCCGCGGAGGTCCAACGCGCCGGCGTCGATGCGGCCTGTCTGCTCTTCGGTGTGCCGTGCGGGCTCGCCCGTCCCGGCTGTCACGGTCGCCGCAGCGGCGGCAATGCCCGCGCCGCCGGGGCGCGGGCAAAGCGGTCCGCGAGGCGAGGGCTCAGGCCCGGTGCGAACCCGACGACATTGCAGTGTCCGATGTCACCGGCTTCAGAAGCACGAAGGCGTAGATTGCCGAGATGCCGACGAGAATGTAGACGAGGTTCGTGAGCCAGGTATCGACGCCGAAAATCGCCGAGACGAGATTGAAGTCGAAGAGGCCCACGAGTCCCCAGTTGAGCCCGCCCACGATGATCAGCACGAGCGCCGTCGCATTGAGAGCTTTCATGTCCGTTTCTCCTTTCCTCTTTCTGTCCCCGAAACCCCGCGGGCCTGGTTATGTTCCCCGCGGCGGGAAGCGTGCGTTCCGCCGTGCGGTTTCACGGTCGGCCGCAAGCCGCATCGAAGACCTGCGCGTTCGATCGCAATTCATATCAATGACTTGCCTCGCATGAGTGCCGCACTGTTCACGCTCACCGTCGTCGTCTCCGCCGATGGCTTCATCGCGCGCGCCCATGACGACGCGCCGCAGGCCTGGGCCTCGGCCGAGGAACAAGGGCTCTTCCTCGCCGACGTCGAGGCGGCCGACTGGGCCGTGATGGGCCGCCACACGCACGACGCCGCGGACCGCCCTGACCGCCGCCGGATCGTGTTCTCGTCCGCCGCCGGGGCAGGGGACTGGCGCCGCCCCGGCCAGCTCTGGATCGACCCGGACCGTCTGCGCCCGACAGACCTGCCGACACTTGTGGAGGATGTGCATCCCCTGGGGCGCGGCCTCATCCTCGGCGGCACCCGCGTGCACGACTGGTTCCTCTCCCACGACGCCATCGACCGCGTCCATCTCACCGTCGAGCCCGTGACCTTCGGCACCGGCCTGCCGCTTTTTTCCGGCCTGAGCGGGCCTGCCGGGGAAGTCCTTGCCAAGGCCGGATTCCGCGTCGAGACCGAGCGCGTGCTGAACGCCGCGGGCTCCCGGCATTCGGTCTGGACGCCCGCCTGAGGTGCGGTCTCGGATATCCGGACCTGCCCTCGTGGCAGAGGGTGGTCCGGGTCCGACGAGGCGGCCCCTGCACCCCGCATTGCGCTCTGACGGGAGCCATGGCAGGCTCGGTTGCATGATCCGCGCCGCGCTCCTCTTCATCTCCGTCGCCGCCGCACCGGCGGGTGCCTACACGCTGACGAACCGCCCTGTCGTCGAGCCGGGCCCGGGCCGGTCCTTCACCGTGCCCTACTCCGAACGCTCGGGCGTATCCTGGTTCTGGTGCGCCGCGGCCGACCACGCCCGCCGGAACCTCGGCGCGGCGCGCTCCGACAGGATCTGGCGCCTGTCCGAGCCGCCCCGGCGCGGCGGAGAGGGCATCCGTTTCTCGCTCTCGCCGGAGGGGGCGGTGGGCACGACGGGCCTCGTCATGCTCGGCCCCGACGACGGCGCGGTCTCCGTCGCGCACGGCCTTGCGATCTGCGCCGCGATCCGCGGGTTCGAGGACTGATGCAGACGACCTTCGCGGTGGAGACACGCGGTCCGGGGCTCTACCAGGTGACGCGAGACATCGCGGACTGGGTCCGGGGCACCGGTCTGCTGACCCTCTTCGTTCGCCACACCTCCTGCTCTCTCCTGATCCAGGAGAACGCCGACCCGGACGTGCAGCGCGATCTTCAGGCCTTCTTCCGCCGCCTCGTGCCGCCCGCCGACGACCCGTCGATGGACTACCTCGCTCACACGACCGAGGGGCCCGACGACATGCCGGCGCACATCAAGGCGGCGATGATGCCGGTGAGCCTGTCGATTCCGGTTACCGACGGACGCCTCGCCCTCGGAACCTGGCAGGGGATCTACCTGTTCGAACATCGCGCCCGCCCGCACCGGCGCGAGATCGCCGCTCATCTCGCCTGACGCACAGTCCTGCGGTATCCGTACGCGATCCAGGCGGTTTCCAGACAACCCAACATCGGGTAGAGGCGATTTCCCCCTACCCAAGCTTTCGCGGCTCTCCTATAGTGGCTGTGGATAAAAAGGGGCTGGGACCGAGGGGAAGAGCATGCGCTGCCCGTTTTGCGGAAACATCGACACGCAGGTGAAGGATTCGCGACCTGCCGAGGACCATGTGGCGATCCGCCGGCGCCGCTTCTGTCCCGCCTGCGGCGGGCGCTTTACCACCTACGAACGGGTCCAGCTCCGCGACCTCGTCGTCATCAAGTCGAACGGTCGGCGCGAGGACTTCGACCGCGACAAGCTCGAGCGGTCGATCCGCATCGCGCTCCAGAAGCGTCCGGTGGAGCACGAGCGGATGGAGCAGATGGTTTCCGGCATCGTCCGCCGGCTTGAATCGATGGGCGAGACCGACATTCCCTCGAAAACGATCGGCGAGATCGTGATGGAGAGCCTCGCCCGGATCGATACCGTCGCCTACGTGAGATTCGCGAGCGTCTACAAGAACTTCCAGGCAGCCGACGACTTCGACAAGTTCGTGAGCGAGCTTCGTCCCAAGGACGCGCCGGAAGGGTGAGCGACGCCGCCAGCGACCGGCGGTTCATGGCGCTCGCGCTCGCGCTCGGCGAGCGAAATCTCGGACAGGTCTGGCCGAACCCGGCCGTCGGTTGCGTGATCGTGCGGGAGGGCCGGATCGTTGGCCGCGGCTGGACCCGGCCTGGCGGGAGGCCGCATGCCGAGCCCGTCGCGCTCGCCGAAGCCGGAGAGGCCGCACGGGGCGCGACGGCCTATGTCTCGCTCGAACCCTGCGCCCATCACGGCCGGACGCCGCCGTGCGCCGGGGTGCTCGTCGCGGCGGGCCTTGCGCGGGTCGTCACCACGCTCGAAGATCCCGATCCCCGGGTGGCGGGCTCCGGGCACACGCGGCTGGAGGAAAGCGGCGTTGCCGTCGCGAGCGGTGTGCTGGAGGCGGAGGCGCGGCGCAGTCACGCGGGCTTTCTGTCGCGCGTCATGAAGGGCCGGCCGTTTCTCACGCTGAAGCTCGCCCTGACGCTCGATGGACGCATCGCGACGGCGACGGGCGAAAGCCGCTGGATCACCGGGGCGGAGGCGCGGCGGCGCGTCCACGCGATGCGGCTGCGCCACGATGCCGTGCTCGTGGGCGGCGGGACCGCCCGGGCGGACGATCCGACGCTCACCGTTCGCGATATCGGTGCAAGACGCCAACCCGTCCGCGTCGTCGCGACCCGGCGGCTGGACCTGCCGCGCGGCAGCCGCCTGACCCGGACTGTGGACGAGGCGCCGCTCTGGCTCGTCCACGATCCCGCGGCGATCGCGGCTGAAGAACGCGGGGCGTGGGAAGAGGCCGGCGCGCGTCTCGTCCCCTGCGCGTCCGGACCGGACAGTCAACTCGATCCGGTGTCGCTGATGGCCGCTCTCGGCGATGCGGGGCTGACACGGGTGTTTTGCGAAGGGGGCGGAGCCCTCGCGGCGTCGCTCCTCGGAGCGGGGCTTGTCGATGAACTCGTCGTCTTCAGCGCCGGCCTTGTCATCGGCGCGGAAGGCCGCCCCGGTATCGCCGCGCTCGGGCTCGAGCACCTTTCGGAGGCGCGGCGGTTCCGCCTCGCCTCGGTCGAAACGGTCGGGGAGGACGTCCTCCACCGCTGGCGCGCGGATTAACGCGACCGGACCGTCGCCCGGAGGCCCTGGAGCTTTGCCAGGAGTCCGGCCGGTGCGGGCGGCAGGTCGCCTGATGCAAGCCGGTCGACGATCACCTCGGGGGGACAGGGGCGTCCGCTCAGGGGGTCGTGATAGCGCGGATAGCCGATCAGCGCGGCGTGGGCGAGCCCCGCCAGCGTAGGGCGCGCGGCGCGACGGCCCGGCACCGGCGCGAGGTCGCGGGTGAGACCCCATCCGGCGTAGAACGGGACGCCGGCGCAGGTGACGGGCACGCGCCGGATCAGCGCTTCGAAGCCCATCAGCGAGGTGATGGTCCAGACTTCGGCAGCCTGGGCGAGAAGAGCGGATGGATCGGCGTCGCGCAGGATCCCGTCGGCGTATCGGCGCGCCTCCTCGTCGGGCACGCGTCCCGCGCGCAGACCGGCCTCCACGTCTGGGTGCGGCTTGTAGAGGATCGGCCGGTCGGGGTTCTCCGCACGGACGAGACGCAGGAGGTCGAGGTTCGTGCGGACCTCCCTTGCGCCGAGGCGGACCGACGCGTCGTCCTCGACCTGACCGGGGACGAGGATCGCGTCCTGCGTCACGTCGGCGGCCATGTCGCCGCCCACGTTGTATTTCGACAAGCCGAGGGTCTGGATCCGGGCGATCAGCGCCTCCGCACGTCGGATTTCTGCATCGGGGAGAGCCGTCGAGGCGGCGATTAGACGCTCCAGCCGGCTCTCGGACGCGGGATCGTAGGAGATGCCGAGGTCGTCGAGCGCGAGCGACAGCGGCGGGACGAGCCGCGCGCCGAGGCCCCGCGAGCGCAGGAAGCCGTCTTCCATGCGCAGCGCCGGGCGCTCGGCCGGGGCGCTGCCCCAGACCACGTGCCGCCGCCCCGTCTTCTCGGCGATCGCCGCGGACTTCGTCGGCCCGGCGAAGCGGACGTTCTGTCCCAGCGCTTCGCGCACGTGCGGGCGCTTCCAGAGCCGCAGCCCGCTCGCGACGTAGCCCGGCGCATCCTCCCGCGCCGCCCGGGCCAGCGCGGCCTCGGCGGAAATCGCGTCCTCCAGCTCGCAGAGCCGGTCCCGGTGCGGATCGTACCAGAGCGGTGCCGCGATCATCGCCGCGGCGAAGAGTTGTGCGCGGGTCAGCGGGCGGCGATAGCGCGTGATGGGGCCCCGGTCGTCGGTCAACCCGCGCCCGGCATAGAACGGCGCGCCGAGCACGCAGGGCCGATGTCCCGCGAAGATCGCGTCGAAGCCGAGCGCCGCGCCGACGGCGTAGACGGCGACCGCCCCCTCGAGAAGGTCATGGACCGGGGGCGCCCCTTCGACAAGCGCGACGCGGCCGGTGACATCCTCCGCCTTGATCTGTCCGCCGGCCGCGCCGGCCCGGACGAGGACGCGGGCGCCCGGGTTCTCGTCCTGCGCGAGGAAGACGAGCTCCTGGATGTCGTTCTTGCGCGCGGTCTCCGCCGGTTCGTCGAGGACGAGCGCATAGCCCGGCTCGGGGGGCGCATCCGGCGGCGCGGGCGTCGCAGGGTCGGTCGCGAGCCCGGCATGGCGGATCCGGTCCACGGCGTCGCGCGCGCGAGCGAGAAGCGCCGCGTCATCGATGGCCTCTTCGTCGAGATGCCGGTCGAGCGACCGTCCGAGCCGCCCGTCGTCGCCCGGATCGAGGCGCAGCCCGGCGATCCGGCGCGGATCCCCGAGGTATAGCGGAAAGAGGCCGATCTCGCCCCTGGCGGTGGGCGCGTCGCACCAGAGCGCCCGTCGCGCGCCGTCGCCGCCCGGGACGATGTCCCAGCCCGCGAGGCTAAGGATGCGCCGGACGCGCGGGGCGTCCGGCACCGGGTCGGGCAGGATAAGGCGGCGGTCGGCCGCCGTGTCCGTCGACACCTCAGAGATTGGACAGGTTCGCGATCGCGCCCGCCGTGCTGACCGGGCCGGTGAGCGCCGAGATGACCTTGCTGAACTGGGTGTAGGGCGCTTCGGTCACATACACCGTATCGCCGTCCCGGATCGCGAAGTCACGGGCGAGGAACATGCCGTTCGGTTCGGTGAGGTCGAGCACGTAGACGAGCCGTTGCGCGCCGATCAGGTCCTCGCGTCCCAGGAGCTGGTTGGCGATCTCGGCCGGTTCGTTGCGGAACACGAAGACCCCGGTCGGGTCGGCGAGGTTGGGGTTCAGCCCGCCCACGCGCGCGATGGCCTCGATGGCCGAGATCGACTGCGTGTCGAAGGGCACCTTGTTCTGGGCGCCGGTCGCGCCAAGCGCGGTGAACGACCGGGTGTCGGCCTCGACGAGGATGCGATCGCCGGCGCGGAGCGCGACGTCGAGCGAGGGGTTCTCGTAGAGGTCCTGAAGCCAGACGCGGCCCTGCTGGTTGCCGCGGGTGACGGTCAACTGGGCGATCTCCGGCTCGATCGTGACGCCGCCCGCCGCGGCGAGCATGGCCGTCAGCGTCCGGGTGGGTCGCTCGATGGGATAGACGCCCTGGCCGCCGACGCCGCCGATCAGCGACACCGTCGCGCCGTCGCCGGCGACGCGTGTGACGAGCACCTGCGGATCGGGGGTCTGCTCGGCGAGGCGTTCGGTGATGAGCCGCCGGATCGCCTCTGTCGTGTTACCCGCGGCGCGGATGCGGCCCGCGTAGGGCACGAAGATGAAGCCGGAGCCGTCGACCTGCACCTCTTCGAGCACCGTCGCGCCCGCTTCCGTGCCCGACAGAAGGCCGGTTTCGACGTTCTCCCAGATGCGCAGGCCGAGGGTGTCGCCCGGCCGGATGGTGTCGGAGCCGACCACGCCGGCGTTGAGGAACCCCTCGCTGAACCCCAGCGCGGGCACGACGGAGGTATAGCGGGTGACGCGGTCATTGACCGACACCACGAAGGCGTCGCCCTGTCTCTGGACGGAGCCTGCAAATATCTCGCCCTTGGTCGGGCCGGACCGGGGCAGGCCGCAAGAGGCGACCATCCCCGTAATGAGAGCAAGGGCGACGAACTTCGCCCCGCGCGAACCGGTGAAAATCACTGCTCGGTCTCCTCGACCTGTTTGTGCCTGCCTCAGCTTTTTTATGCAAACTATCGGAATCCCCCGGCTTTCGCCAGCGCGGAGCTATCCGACGAGGCGCAACTGTTGCGAAGCTGCCGCGTCCTCTCCAACCCGTCTGTCGTAGCGATCGCGGGGATCGAGCATCATGTCGACGACATGTCGTAGGAGGCGCGCCCGCGCACGCAACGAGTAGAAGCCGCCGCCGATTTGCGAGGTCTCGACGAGAAAGCGGCGAAAATCTGCGTAGGCGTCGGGATCGGGCGGGCGTGGCGCCGCGAAGAAGTCCGTCAGCGGCTGGCCGGAGACCAGTTCGGGCTTGGCATAGACGGCGGTTCCGAAGCACTTCACCGGCAGGCCGCGCCAGAGCGCCTGCTGCGCCGCCGTCGAGTTCACCGTGACGGCGCTGCGCGCGCCTTCGAGCAGCCGCGCCAGCTTTCCGCCGCGGACGAAATGGACGCGCCCGGTCAATGCCTGCCGGTCGGCGGCCGCGCGGATCACCCGGAGCAGCGGGACGCGCCCGTCCTCGAGCGGATGCGCCTTGAAGACGAGGTGGTGGTGCGGCGGCGCGCCCTCGGCGAACGCGCCCGTCACTGTGTCGATGAACCCGGTCATCGAGCCGAACGGGGACCAGAACCTGAATGTCGGGTCATGCTCGAGCTGCAGGAGCGCCACGTGATACGGCGCGCCGCTGCCGATGATCCGGTCCGTCGCGAGGCGCCGCCCGGCTGCGTGGACCGGCGTCAGGAGGAGCCGCCGCAGGTGCAGGCGGAACTCCCGCGCGACGCTCTGGTCGCGATGCGTTGGCACGGACGGCCGCGGGCCAAGGAGGACCGCGCCGTGGTAGAGCGCGCCGTAGACCATGTGCTCGCGCATGTCTCCCCAGCGGTCGGCGGGGGCGGGCGGCACCGCCGCGGGCCGGGTCAGGGCCTGCCGCATCTCGTCGATCGACAGCGAGACGATCCGGGACCGCCCGTTGGCGCCGTCGCGTTCGTAGGTTGCCCAGTAGGGTCGAAGGTAACCTTCCTCGAAAATGTGAACCGTCAGACCGCGGGACCGCGCGAGGCCGACGGCCGCGGCGTGGACGGGACGCGTCTCGCCATAGAGGACGACGTCGGTGATCCCGTGACGGACGAGCAGATCGTCGAGCGTGCGCGGCCAGTCTTCTGGCCGTCCGCGATAGGCGATGAAGGTGTCGCGACCGCGCCAGAAGAGCCTGTCCCCCCCATTGAAGCCCACCCGCCGGCAGTCGGCGCCGCTTGCGCGGAGAGCGCGCGACAGGGCGGCGAAGAATGGCCCGTGCGGCCCCTGCAGAAACAGGAACCGCCGGCTCTGTCCGCTTGCCCCGCGAGGACGCTTCATCCGGGCAGCCTGCGCCGCTTTGAAGAAGAAAGCCATAGCCTGCGGCGGAAGGTGCCGCGCTACGCCCTGCACTTGCCCTTGGCCGGCTTCGCGTCTAGGTGAAGGCAACGCCACGGGGAGCGCCATGTTCACAGGCATCGTCACCGACGTCGGAGAGGTTCTGGAGGTCGCGCGCGCGGGCGATCTGCGCGCCCGGATCGCCACGTCCTACGACCTCGCCGGGATCGACATCGGCGCGTCCATCGCCTGTGACGGTGTCTGCCTGACGGTGGTCGAACTGGGCGAGAGCCCGCGAGGATGGTTCGCCGTCGATATCTCGGCCGAGACGGTCTCGAAGACCAACATCGGCGGATGGTCTCCCGGGGCGGCGGTCAATCTCGAGCGGGCGCTGAAGGTCGGCGACGAACTGGGCGGACACATCGTCTCCGGGCATGTCGACGGCGTGGCCGAAATCGTCGGCGTGACCGAGGAGGGCGACAGCACCCGCATCCGGTTTCGCGCGCCGGACCCGCTTGCCCAGTTCATCGCGCCGAAGGGATCGATCGCGCTGAACGGCACGTCGCTGACGGTGAACGAGGTGGAGGGCGCGGAGTTCGGCGTAAACCTCATTCCGCACACCAAGGAGGCGACGACATGGGGCGCGGTGGCGGAGGGCGACCGCGTGAACCTCGAGGTCGACACGATGGCGCGCTACGTCGCCCGTCTGAGGGAGTACGACCCGTGAGCGGGATCGGCCACAATCGCGGACCGACGATGGAGCCCGGTATGCGCTGGCGGCGCCACTGCTGGACGAAGGCGCGACGGGAGCTTCTTCCCGCGATGCCTCTCGAGGTGGTGAGATACCGGATGAAGCGGGCGGCTGAACTCGGGCTCGACTACCGGACCTACGCGGGCGTGCGCGCCTCGACGGGACGAGACATCGTCGCGGTCCTGTTCTCGTCGAACGCCCTGCGGCTGCTGCGGCCGCCCGAGATCCCCGCGGCGCGGTTCCGCAAGCTGGCCGCGACCGAAAACTGCGGCCGCCTCGCCGCCGTTCACCTGCCGATCGACCCGGAGGATGTGCTGCGGGTCAACCGCGATGTTCTCGATCACGCGCTGCGCGCGCCAACAGCGTTCGACAGCTGGTCGGAGACCCGTCGCCGGCTGATCGCCTTCGCCCGAGAGGCGCGCGTTCCGGCGGATGCCGTGCTCGTCGTGGGCGAGACCCCGCCCGAGACGGAGTGGTGCGCGACCGCCCGCATGGCCGGCTACCTGCCGGCCGACAGATATTTCGGAGCGACCCCGTGAGCTATGAAGAACCCGGACCCGTCGAAGAGACGTGGCACGATGCGATCTCGTCGGTCGAGGAGATCATCGAGGAGGCCCGGAACGGCCGTATCTTCATCCTCGTCGACCACGAGAGCCGCGAAAACGAGGGCGACCTCGTGATCCCGGCGCAGATGGCGACGCCGGAGGTGATCAACTTCATGGCGACGCACGGGCGCGGGCTCATCTGCCTCGCGCTGCCGGGCGAGCGGATCGACGCGCTGGAACTGCCGCTCATGTCGTCCTACAACTCGTCGCGGCACGAGACCGCCTTCACCGTGTCGATCGAGGCGCGGGAAGGCGTCTCGACCGGGATCTCGGCGCATGATCGGGCGCGCACGGTAGCCGTCGCCATCGACCCGTCGAAGACCTCCGCCGACATTGCGACGCCGGGCCATGTCTTCCCGCTTCGCGCGCGGGAGGGCGGCGTCCTGGTGCGCGCCGGCCATACCGAAGCCGCCGTCGATGTCGCGCGGCTCGCCGGGCTCAATGCCTCCGGTGTGATCTGCGAAGTGATGAACGACGACGGCAGCATGGCGCGCCTGCCCGACCTTGTCGCTTTCGCGCAGAGGCACGGGCTGAAGATAGGCACGATCTCGGACCTGATCGCCTATCGCCGCCGGCACGACAACCTCGTCCGGGTGCGCGACGAGCAGACGGTCGCCTCCGGTTTCGGCGGAGACTGGACCATGCGCATCTACACCGACGAAACCCAGGGCGCCGAGCATATCGCGCTTATCAAGGGCGACATCTCCGGGGATGCCCCGGTCTTCGTCCGGATGCATGCGATGGATCCGCTGCTCGACGTGGCGGGGCTCGGCGGCAAGGGCCGGACGACCGAGTTCGGCCGCGCGATGGAGATCATCGCCGGGGAAGGGCGGGGGGTGGTGGTCCTCCTCCGCGACACGACGATGAAGCTCGCCAGCGGCGATGCCGCCTCGCCCCAGACGCTGCGCCAGTACGGGCTCGGTGCGCAGATCCTCTCCTCGCTCCGGCTGTCGAAGCTGGTGCTTCTCACGAATTCTCCCACGCCGAAGGTCGTCGGGCTCGACGCCTACGGGCTGTCCATCGTCGGCACGCGCAAGATCCCTCTGGACTGAGACATGGCCGGACAAGAAACACACCATATTCTGCCCCTGCCGGCCTTCGCGGACCCCGTGAAGGTGCTGATCGTCGTGGCGCCCTACTACAAGGACATAGCCGATGACCTCGTCTCGGGGGCGATGGCCGTGCTTGAACAGGCCGGCGCGACCCGGGAGATCATCGAGGTGCCGGGCGCGCTCGAGATTCCCGCCGCGATCGCGCTGGCGCACCGGATGTCTAACTTCGACGGCTACGTGGCGCTCGGCTGCGTGATCCGGGGCGAGACGACGCATTACGACACGGTGTGCAACGACAGCTCGCGCGGGCTCATGCTTCTGGGGCTTCAGGGCTGCTGCCTCGGCAATGGCATCCTGACGGTCGAGAACCGGGCACAGGCCGTGGTGCGGGCAGATCCCAAGGACCAGAACAAGGGCGGCGGGGCCGCGGCGGCGGCGCTGCACCTCATCGCGCTCGCGCGGCGCTGGGGCAAGCCGAAGGGCGGCATCGGCTTCAAGCCCGACAGTTTCCTCATCGCCGAGGGCAAGGGGTCTTCGACCCGATGACCTCGAGACGGCAGATGAAATCCGCCGCCCGGCTCTACGCCGTGCAGGCGCTCTTCCAGATGGAAGCCTCCGGTCAGTCCGCCGACGCCGTCCAGCGGGAGTTCGAGGATCATCGGTTCGGCGCCGTCTACGAAGGCGACGAACTGGCAGAGGGCGACGTCGATCTGTTTCGCAAGCTCCTCGGCGACGCGGTCAACTGGCAGGCGAAGATCGACCAGATGACGGATCGGGCGCTCGTTGAGAAGTGGCCCATCGCCCGGATCGACCCGACGCTCCGCGCGCTGTTCCGCGTCGCGGGGGCCGAACTCGTCGAAGGCGAGGCGCCGCCGCGTGTCGTGATCACGGAATTCGTCGACATCGCCAAGGCGTTCTTTCCCGAAGGCCGCGAACCCAAATTCGTGAACGCCGTTCTCGACCACATGGCGCGCGAGGCGAAACCCGAGGCGTTCGGCTAGCCCAGACGGAGGTCGGCCCATATCGGAAGGTGGTCCGATGCGATGCGCGACACCTCCGTCTGGACGACGCCCGCGTCCCGCAACTCCACCGCGTCGTTCAGCGCGATACGGTCGAGCGCCGCCACCGGCCGGGCGGCATGAAAGCTGAGGCCCGGCGCATGGATCGTGAAGTGCTTCCCCAGCGGTTCGAGCCCCCGGTCCATCCGCCACTCGTTGAAGTCTCCCAGGACCATCGTGGGCAGGTCCGGGCCCGCGCGATGGGCGGACCGCACGATCGCGCGGAGTTGTCGGCGCCGGAACTCGCGCGTCAGACCCAGATGTGCGGCGACGATGCGGAAGCTGCTGTCGCCACGTCTCGCCTGCAAGAGAACCGCGCCCCGCGGCTCCAGTCCCGGAAGCGTGAGCCGTTCGATGCCTTCGATCTCGATATCGGGACCGAGCAGGAACGCGTTGCCGTGCCAGCCCAGGCTGACGTCGTTCTCCGCGACGTCGACGGCCTCGAGCCCCGTCAGCTCCGCGATGCGCCCGCGGTCGAGCGTGGCGGGCCTGCCCCCCAGCCGACGGTCGGCTTCCTGGAGTGCGACCACGTCCGCCTCCAGCCCCGCGATCACGTCGAGAACGCGATCGGGGTCGCGGCGCCTGTCGAGGCCGACGCATTTGCGGATGTTGTAGCTGGCGACGCGGAGGCCGGGTGTCATGGATCCAGTATGAGCGGTCATTGGCCGCTTCTCAACGCGGTCGATGCGGTATTGCGATTTCGATCTGGAACTCTCACGGTCCGTTGCTACTTACACATCAGGATCTCAAAGCACAGCGGAGCATGTCATGCCGCCTCTCGTAAGCCTCTACATCCGGCACTGCCTCATCGGGTTCGGCCTTTCGGCCGTTTTCGTCGGAGCACTGTTCGCCTTCAACGTGGCGAACCTGTGGTCGCTCGTCAGCAACTCGGACGTAGGATGGATTGCGGCGCTGATGCTCTTCATGGGCAACGGCATCGTCTTCGCCGGCGTGCAATTCGCGATCACCGTGATGCGGATGGGCGAGGAGGACGATTCCGAGCCGCGCGGCGGCGTTCGCGAGCCCGTGCTCATCCCGGTGCGCACCGAGGTGCCGGCGGTCCCGCGGCGCTGAACGGACTTGGCGCTGCCGGACGGCAGCGCCACGGTCCGCCGACGAGGGGCGCTTGATGGCGGGCTGCGCCGCCAGCCACGTCATCGGCCGGCACAGGTGCCTGTCGCTCCATCCCGATCAAGAGAAGTGGGAAGACCTGCCCTCGCGCGACACCACCCCTTCCGACATGTCGCCGCCTGCAAACGGTGGGCGTGGTCGGTTGCGTTGGAATGCGAGGGCGGTGCCGACGTGGCTCGCGCAGAGGCTCCTCCAGATCGTCGGGGTGGCGCATCCCGATCAAGAGGCGATCAGTCCGGCACTGAATACCGGGTGCCGCGGTGTGGCACTTCCCGACGTCACCGACGCTGCCCGGCTCTTGAGGATGCGTGACGGGACCACCCGGACCGTGGCGTATCTAATTCCCGAGGACCTGCATACACAGGTGGGCGCCAGGTAACCGGACCAGGATCCGGACAGAGCCAGCTCCCTCGGATTTGAGTAAGGCCACCGGAATATTGCCGCGCACGAGAGGGGCAGTACCCGTCACCCGCCAGACATAAGCCGGTGACGGGGTGCCAGCAAGGGGCTGCGGCCCTTGTCTTTTGTTCACGAAGTGTTCACACTCTTCCCATGCCCGACGACCTCGCCCTCGAAAGCCTCCGGCCCGGCCAGCTGCTGGCCCGCGGCGTGTGCCGACATCTGCTCTCGCATGATTTCGTGACCGTCGAGGAGCTTACGCCGGCGCCCGGTCTGCGAGTGGACGTGATGGCGCTTGGGCCCCGGGGGGAGATCTGGGTCGTCGAGTGCAAATCCTCCCGCGCCGATTTCCAGAGCGACGGCAAATGGCGGGGCTACCTCGAATGGTGCGATCGCTACTTCTGGGCCGTTGACGCGGAGTTCCCTGCCGAGCTTCTGCCCGAGGACACGGGGCTGATCGTCGCCGACCCCTACGACGCGGAGATCCTGCGTATGGGGCCGGAGTCGAAGCTGCCGCCGGCGCGCCGGAAGGTGATGGTCCGGAAATTCGCCCGTCACGCCGCGCTGCGCTGGCACGCGGCGCGCGACCCCGCCTTCACCCCTTCCTGGGGCCTTTAGGTTTCCTGTCGCCCATCGCGCGGGCGCGGGCTGCGGCGGCGCGGATCTCCTCGGCGATTTCCTCGGCCTCGTCGGGCTCGAAATCGAGCGGGATCTCGAGGCCGCTGCCCTCGATGAACAACCGCACCATGCCGAGCGTGGTCGGCCCGATCTGCAGGTTCGCCTCGATGTCGCGTTCGCTGTCGATGCCCATCGCCGTACTCCGTGATCCGAGGCGAGCCGGTTACTCCCTCACCGCTTGCCGTGCAAGGGGGAGGCTGCCAGTGTGACCGCCATGGCAGCGACGCTCCGCGATCTGGAGATCGGCGACGCCGGCTGGCTGATCGAACGGCACGCCGTGCTCTACGCCCGAGAGGAGGGCTTCGACGCGACGTTCGAGGCGCTCGTGGCCGAAATTGTCGCGGCCTACATCCGGAGCCACGACCTCGCGACCGAACGCGCCTTCATCGCGGTCGAGGACGGACGGCGGCTCGGCTCGGTGTTCTGCGTGCAGTCGGGCGCTCCCGGCGTCGCGAAACTGCGGCTTTTCCTGCTCGTGCCGGAAGCGCGGGGCCGTGGACTTGGCCAGCAGCTCCTCGACGCCTGCCTGGCCTTCGCACGAAAGGCCGGATACACGCGGATGCGCCTCTGGACCCACGAAAGCCATCGCGCCGCCTGCGCGCTTTATGCCAAGAACGGCTTTCGCCGGACGAACGCCATTCCGGTCCGGTCCTTCGGGGTCGATCTGGTGGAGCAGAGCTGGGAAATCGACCTCTGAGACCCTTGCAATCGCGGGGGCCAATGGGTAAATCGCGCCGTGAGTGCCGCCTTAGCTCAGTTGGTTAGAGCGCTGGATTGTGGATCCAGAGGTCCCCTGTTCAAGCCAGGGAGGCGGTACCATTCCTCTTTACCTTCGTCTCCCTCCCGCCCATCGTGCCGGCATGATCTTCGCCGCGATCTCCGACATCCACGGCAATTCGGCAGCGCTCGACGCCGTGCTCGCCGATATCCGGCGGCGGGGCATAGCAGACATCGTCAATCTCGGGGACGCGCTCAGCGGGCCGCTCGATCCGGTCGGGACGGCAGAGCGGTTGATCGGGCTGGCAATCCCGACCGTTTCCGGCAACCACGACCGCACGCTTGTCGACCGTCCGCCCGAAAGACAGGGCCTCTGGGAGCAGTGGACGTATCCGCTTCTCGGGCAGGGGCATCTCGAATGGGTTCGCGGACTGCCGCCGATCCTCGACTGGCATGGCGTCTTTCTCTGTCACGGCTCCCCGCAGGGAGACGAGGACAACTGGCTCCACGACCGTGACGGGCGCGGCGGCATGCGCGAGCGGACGCTCGAGGAGGTGACGGAGCGGGCGGGTGACCTGCCGCAGCGGCTGCTGCTCTCCGGCCATACGCATCTCGCGCGCGTCGTCCGCCTCCTCGACGGACGGGTGCTCGTGAATCCCGGACCGCTCGGCTGCCCGGCCTACCGCGATCCGCGCCCGCCGGTCCCCACCGTCGCGATGACCGGAATGCCCGACGCGCGCTACGCGATCTGCGAAGAGGTGGACGGGGACTGGCGGGTGTCGCTCGTCACCGTGCCCTACGATCCGGCGGGGATGATCGCGCGGGCACACGAGAATGGCGCCGGCGATTGGGCCGAGGCTCTGGCGACCGGGTGGTCGTCCCTCTAGGTCGGCGTCATGATGGAACGGCGCGCCTCAGTTTCCGATGACGATCGGAATGCGGCGGATCAGGTCGTGCCCGTCGGGGTCGTAGATCAGGATCTCGTCCGCGTCCGTGACGATGGCGATCCAGCCCGTTCCTTGCGTGTAGGCCGTCGCCGTGACGCCTTCGGGCAGCACGATCGCGTCCGGCACGTAGGGTCCGGACGGTGCCTGAAGCCGGATGACAAGCAGGATCACGATCGCTAGAACGCCGAGGATCATCGTGGCGGTCAGCACCGTCACCAGCCGTCGCAGGAACCGCAGGTTCCGCGCCTCCGCCTCAGGGATCGGATCGTCGTCCATGCCCGTTTCCGTCATTCGCGTCACCATCGGGGCCGACCCGCCCGCGCGTCTTGAGAAGGCACTCGCCCGCGAG
>Ga0102928_1000457_pt1 | contig 26455 bp, 26 predicted proteins | sample SalPonR1_B_D1_MG_FD_78504 | JGI IMG/M metagenome (GOLD analysis project Ga0102928, IMG submission 78504) | Salt pond soil microbial communities from South San Francisco under conditions of wetland restoration - Salt Pond MetaG R1_B_D1_MG | ecosystem: Environmental > Aquatic > Marine > Intertidal...
CAAAAGATGCTCCGGGTCGATTGGAGTTAATGGTCTCTGTGTACTGCGCAAATGAAAATGATGTTATAATTAAAAAACTGAATATAATAAGAAACGATTTCATAAATATAAAATTTTGTCAAACAAATGTATTAAAAAAATAGATGTGGTGGGGTTTTGAGTTATTATGGTTTTTATTTATTGTTCAGAATTTAACTTATCTTTCATTCACAGGAAAGCGCAGCGACGAAGAATCTTCATCCTTCTAAGCAAATCACATCGATTTGGTATGCTAGACACAGTTCAAGCAATGAATCTCCTCGTGATAAGAATCTCTTGCACAATCCATAACTTTAATAGCTTATTAATAGGCTAGAGCTATAAGATGTTTAAATTTGTAGTTTTATATAAATTTATGCAGGATTTTTTAGAAATTATATTATACATCATTCTTGGGTTTTGGCTTTTAAGGATAATCATAAAATGGGCTTTTCCATACATTTTAAAATATTTCATCAATCGGATGACCAAAAAAGCACAAAAAGGATTTCAGGAACAATCCCAAGGTCCATACCAACAGGAAAAACAAAGTCAACAGCAATCCAAAAGTCGTTCTAAAAGCGATAAAGAAAAAGTCGGTGAATACATCGACTTTGAAGAAATTGATTAATTTTCGCCTCCAAAATAAACAAGCATGTCTGTAAACTTGAAAAAGATTGGTGTTCACGTTCTGGTATTACTGGGATTTATGGCAGTTTCTACGGCTTATTTCTATCCCGTACTACAGGATAAAATCATTTACCAGAGTGACATAGTGCAGTATATAGGAATGTCTATTAATCAAAAAGATCACATCAATACATACGACGAAGAACCCTATTGGATCGATAATGCATTTGGCGGAATGCCTTCTTATCAGGTTGGAGCAAATTATCCCAATCACTACATCAAATCTTTTGATCGTTTTCTGCGATTTTTGCCCAGACCTGCCGATTACCTGTTTTTGTATTTTATTGGTTTGTACATTTTATTTTTGGTCATGAGGCTTAAACCGCTCATCGCCTTTTTTGGCGCTCTGGCTTTTGGATTTTCTACGTATCTCATTATTATTCTTGGTGTTGGCCACAATGCCAAAGCCCATGCCATTGCTTATATGCCTATTGTTGTAGCCGGTGTTTTGTGTTGTTTACAGCATAAATATTTTAAAGGCTTTTTGTTGTTAAGCATTGGTGTTGCATTAGAGATTGCAGCCAATCACTTTCAGATGACATATTACCTTGCATTGCTCTGTGTTATTATAGGTATTGTTTATCTTATTGAAGCTGTTAAAGAAAAAACAGTACCAGCCTTTGCAAAAGGTGTAGGTATTGCACTTGCCGCAAGCCTTTTAGGTTTAAGCCTTAATGCGACAAGCTTACTTGCAACACAAGAATATACACAATACAGCACTAGAGGCGAATCTACAGTCGATATTAAAGTCAATGGTCAACCCAAATTGGAGCAATCTGCCTTAGAATATGACTATATCACCGAATACAGTTATGGAATAGCAGAAACCTTGAATTTGTTCATCCCAAGATTTATGGGAGGGTCTAATTCTGAAACGCTTACTAGAGATTCTGAAATGTACCAGGAACTTTTGCAAATGGGAGCTTCTCCTTTACAGGCGAAATCATTTGCAGAGTCTGCACCTTTATACTGGGGAGACCAGCCTTTTGTAGCTGCTCCCGCATATGTAGGCGCAGGCGTATTGATCCTGTTTATTCTGGCGCTTTACCTGATTAAAAGTAAATTCAAAATCTGGATCGTGGCTGGAAGTATTTTAGCTTTACTGCTGTCATGGGGAGATAACTTTGCTATTCTTACTAAATTTTTTATAGCTTATGTGCCCTTATACGACAAGTTTAGAGCTGTAACCTCAATTCAGGTGCTGATTGAACTCTGCGTTCCGCTGATGGCGTTCGTAGGATTAGCTCATTTTTTAAGTGACAAATTCAATAAAACTCAAAAATTAAAAGCCTTAATGATGTCCGGAGCCATTGGTGGGGCACTCATTATTTTATTAATTCTTTTTAAAAATGCCTTGTTCAATTTTTCAGGCGGTTCAGATTCTTATTTTATGCAACAGTACGGAGCAGGTTTTGTTCGTGCTCTAAAAGAAGACCGAAAGGCAGTATTTATGGCAGACGCCTGGCGTTCATTGATAATTATTAGCATAGTATTAGGTGTGTTATGGCTATGGCTCAACGAGAAATTAAAAAAGCAATGGACCGTGTTGCTTGTGGGAGTCCTATGCGTATTTGATCTGGTTTTAGTCGATCAACGCTACGTCAATGAGGAGGATTTTGTGTCTAAAGTTGAAATGAAAAAACCTTTTCAGCCAAACTCCGCAGATCTGGAGATTATGAAAGATGACGGGCACTTTAGAGTACTAGACTTAAGTGCCAGCCCATTCAATTCTGCCAGAGCTTCCTATTTTCATAAATCCATTGGTGGCTATCATGCGGCTAAACCTCAGCGTATTCAGGATATTTTTGATTTTCATATCGCTCAGGGAAATCGGGAGATACTGGACCTGTTTAATGTAAAATATACCATCATCGATAACCAGGGTCAGGTGATGGCTCAGCCAAATCCTAATGCCAATGGTAATGCCTGGTTTGTAGATAGTATAAGAGTGGTTGAGGATGATAATGCAGCAATTTTGGCTTTAAACGAGATAGACACCAAACGCACTGCTATCATAAAAGAATCCTACAGTAGGGCATTGGCTAAGTTTAATTTTGAAACCGATTCATTATCAAATATAGAACTCACAGACTACAAACTGAATCATCTGACTTATAAGAGTCAAAATAAATTTGAAGGTTTTGCTGTTATGTCAGAAATCTATTACCCAAATGGCTGGCAGGCTTACCTTGACGGTGAGGCTGTTGAACACGATCAGGTTGATTACACTTTAAGAGGCCTAAAAATACCTGCCGGGGAACATAAAATTGAATTTAAATTTGAACCTTCTGTAATTAAAACGGGAAGCTGTATCAGTTTGGCTGGACATATTATTTTTATTTTTATAATTGGTTTTGGTGTGTTTACATATTTTAAATCCAAAACAGCCTAAAATGAAAACTCCAAAACCATTGAAAGTCCTTATCATTTTATATTACTGGCCGCCTGCCGGTGGTCCGGGCGTTCAGCGCTGGCTAAAATTTGTAAAATACCTGAAGCAATTCAATGTTGTTCCCACAGTATTTGCTCCTGAAAATCCGCATTATCCCACGGTAGATGAAAGTTTAGAATTTGAAGTGACTCCTGATATTGACGTCATCAAATCACCAATAAATGAGCCCTACAAGGTTGCCAGTGTCTTTTCTGAAAAAGAAACAAATACATTAAGCAAAGGAATCATAAAAGAGCATCAAAAGCAAAGTCTGATTCAAAAAGCGATGCTGTTTACCCGTGGAAATTTATTTATTCCGGATGCCAGAGCATTGTGGATCAAACCTTCGGTCAAACGAATTTCAAAACTACTTAAAGACAGACAATTTGATGCCATCGTCACCACCGGACCTCCTCACAGCTTACACCGTATCGGATTTCACCTTAAGGAGAAATTCCAGGATTTACCATGGGTTGCAGATTTTAGAGACCCCTGGACCAATATTGGTTACCACGACCAACTCAAACTGAGTGAATCTTCAAAGAAAAAACACCAGGACATGGAAAAAGAAGTGCTGATGACAGCAAATGCTATTGTGGTGACCAGTCCCGGGACACAAAAAGAATTTGAAGCTAAAACTAATACGCCTGTGCATTTAATTACAAATGGCTACGATGATGCAGAAGTTAATTTCGAACCCGACGAACACTTCAGTTTGGTACATATCGGAACTTTACTGAGTGAACGTAACCCTGAGAATTTATGGATAGCTATTGCCGAATTAATTGAAGAAGACAAAGTTTTTGAGTCCAATCTAGAGTTGAGGTTTGTGGGACAGGTAAGTGAAAATCTGGTAGAAAGTGTTCATGAGCATAAGCTTCAGGACCACGCCAGATTTTTAGGATACATGCCGCATAAACAGGCGCAGCAGGAAATGTTCAATTCACAAGTCTTGCTGCTCATTGAAAAAAATAAAACCGAAACCCAGGACATCATCCCGGGAAAATTGTTTGAATACCTACAATCGCAACGACCTATATTAGGCATAGGTCCGAAGGATTGGGACGTTTCCGGTTTAGTCAAAGACCACAAATCGGGATTTACATTTGGGTATAACGATAAGGATGAAATAAAACTATGCATCAAAGGATACTACCAGGCCTTTATGAAAGGAAAACTTTTCATAAAGCCTAAAGGGATTGAAAGCTACCATCGTAAGCAACTTACTGAAAAGTTGGCTGAACTTATTCAGCAGCAGGTGAGTCAAACTGCCGTATAATTGCTTTAGACACTTCATGAGCACCTTCAAAATTTTTTACTTCCAGTCGAGTGCCAAATAGGTTATCAGCCTTTCGATGCTCTTCCTTTGCTCTTTTGGAATCAATATAAGGATCGGATTTCCCATAGACCAAACAAGGTTTAAAGTGCAGACCGTCAAAGTCTTCGGGTTTTAATTCCTCGGGAATACCTCCTGAATGGATAATCAGTGTTTCACAAGCTATTTTAGAATACGCAATCCAGCGCATGGCAACAGAGACACCTTGTGAATAGCCAAGTACGATAAGCTTTTTATTGGAATGGGGACGAATCTCCTTCTTGTAAATCTCATTGAAATAGGCAATGTTATTTTTCATCTCCATCTGAGTTTCCTCACGAGTCAGCCAGGATGCTCCAATATGTTTGTAATTTTTGTCCTGATAATATTTTGATGGTGCCTGAGGTGCAATAATGTAGTGTTTTTCCGGATTGAGTACTGAAAAATAGGTTATAAAATATCTACTTAAATAGCCTATACCATGACAAACAAACCAGATGTATTCTGTGTTGTCTGAAATTTCATTTAAAGTTGAATAAGTTTTCTGAGTCTGGTATGAAATCTTGTGTTCAGGCATATTTTTTAGTTATTTTTGTAGGGTTTCAAAATTAACTAAAATAGGCTGATTTATGACAAAACAGGAGATACTTAAGCGATGCAACGCCATCACCAAAGATACCTTAATGGAAACGCTCTCGATAGAATATGTCGATATAGGAGAGGAGCATCTGGTGGCCAGAATGCCTGTGAACTCTAGAGTGTATCAGCCTGATGGCGTTTTGCATGGTGGTGCCATGGTGGCTCTTGCGGAAAGTGTGGGCAGCGCAGCAGCAGTAGTTTTTTTAGATCCTTCTAAATATATCATCAGAGGAATAGAGATTTCTGCAAATCACGTTAAAAGTGTAAAATCAGGTTTTGTCTACGCGACTGCCAAACCCATGCATCTTGGTAAAACGACTCAGGTTTGGGATATCAAAATTACGGACGACGACAAAAGATTGATTTCAGCGATTAAACTCACTACTTTAGCTCTTCCAAAAGCATCTTAATGACTTCTGATTTATTTTTTAAACAATTAAAACAACAGTTCGACCGGCGTTTGCCTTTTGTAGGTATTACTCAAAATTACAGATTAAAAGCCTATCTGCAGGACGATGATGCCTTGATTGAAGTAGACGATTTCAAAGCTTCCGGATTTGTATTTTGCCCCTTTTCTTCACCGGATAAGGGTATTATATTTCCCACATCTCATTCAGTTTGCATAGAGTCGGAATTGAAATCAGAACCGATCACTCAAGAAACATATTCAATTGAAGAATCTCAGGAGGCTAAACGGCAGCATATTGAACTTGTTGATAAGGCCATAAGGTACATCAGAACCGGTCTCGCTGAAAAGATTGTCTGCTCCAGAAAAATTAAAGTACCTCAATACCTTCAACCTATAGATACTTTCAAGAAATTAGCAAATTGTTATCCTGATGCCTATTCGTACTGCTGGTATCATCCCAAAGTCGGGCTTTGGCTTGGGGCCACCCCAGAGCGGTTTATTCATCTGGACCGAAATCGTCTCAAAACCGTAGCCCTGGCCGGCACTTTGGATGCGACCAAATCTCCCCAGCCTAAATGGAGAGCTAAAGAAAAGCAGGAGCAGCAAATGGTAACTGATTTTATTGCAAACGCTTTAAAACCCTATTCCGATCATGTCCAAATTCAGGATGTCGAAAATGTAAAAGCAGGAAATTTATGGCACCTTAAGACAAAAATTTCGGCAGAAATTCAACCCAAAAATCTTTCGGATGTGATTGGTAAACTGCATCCCACCTCAGCAGTCTGTGGTCTGCCACAGGCTAAAGCCAGCTCTTTTATAAAGAATTACGAGCATTACAATAGGGAGTACTATTCGGGATTCCTTGGTGAATTGAATGTCAAAAAACAAGTCAGCAGAAGAAGACGTTCATTGAATCAAGAACAACTGGCCATTAAAAGCATTAAAACCGTCTCAGATTTGTACGTCAACTTAAGATGTATGAAAGTTTGTGATGAGCATATTGAACTCTTTGTTGGAGGCGGTATCACCGGGGACAGTGAGCCTAAAGCGGAGTATTTGGAAACGGTTGCTAAATCTAAAACTTTGCTGAGTGTTTTATAGGTCCTGAAAAATCTAAGTTTAAGTTATTACAGACTTTCAGAAACTTTGAAGATTGGGTAGATTAAAATTTTAAGAATCCTGATGACGGACTAGATTTTATTAAAAATCATATAAGATATAATCTGTGGATATCTAATATGAATTTAGAATCCTATTTTTGTATAAAAAATAAGCTTGAGCCAACTCATTTCATCAATTCCATCTGCACAGATTATTGTTCAACTTTGTAAAAAAGCCAACATAAAACATATCGTGATTTCTCCGGGTTCAAGAAATGCTCCGCTTACAATAAGTTTTGCGATCGATCCCTTTTTTAAAACCTATAGTGTTGTAGATGAGCGTTGTGCCGCTTTTTTTGCCATGGGTATGGCGCAACAATTAAGAACACCAACCGCTGTGATTTGTACTTCAGGTTCTGCAATGTTGAATTATTTTCCTGCTGTTTCTGAGGCTTTCTATAGCCAAATTCCGATGCTAGTGATTTCTGCAGACAGACCGGAACACCTGATTGATGTAGGTGACGGGCAAACGATCAGACAAAAATTCGTGTATAATGAGCACGTCGGCTATGAAGCCCATCTTAAAACTGATGACAGAACAGGGGATAATCAGGATATTAGGGAATACAACACCCAGGAAGTTTTAAACGCCATTTCAACCTCAATAAAACGTAGTATTCCCGTTCATATCAATGCCCCTTTTGATGAACCACTTTATGAGAAAACCACAGAACTGGTCGAAGGCCTTTCTAATATTGAACTCAATCCTCATCCTCAATTTGAAGACAATACCTCAATAATTGAACATTTTAAGGAAGCCTGGCAGCATTCAAACAAGAAAATGATTTTGGTAGGCGTAAATCATCCGGAAGACCTTAAAGCTGAAGATCTGGCGATGTTAGCTAAAGACGATTCGGTTGTGATTATGACCGAAACGACTTCTAACCTGAATCACCCTCATTTTTTCTTTAGTATTGATGGAATCCTGGCCCCAATCGAATTGGATGAAAATAAGGACAGATTTTTTGAACAGCTTCAGCCGGACTTACTGCTAACTTTTGGTGGAATGCTGGTAACTAAAAAACTGAAGAAATTTTTAAGGCATTTCAAGCCAAAACATCACTTTAACGTGCATGAGCAATATGCTTTTGATACTTTTTTTGCTGACGTACAGTTGATCAAAATGCCGGCATCTGATTTTCTTTCAAGAGTCAATCCAAAACTTGAGCCAGTAGAAAGTGATTATTTCTCCTATTGGAATGAAATACACGAACAGCGTTTATTTAAGACCAATGAATACGTCAAGCAAATACCTTATTCCGACTTTTGGTGTTACGACCAAATTTTTAAAGCACTACCGGAAGACACACTACTTCATCTTGGCAATAGCTCCTGTGTAAGATATTCAAATTTATTTGATTTGAAATCGGGAACTGAAGTGTTCTGTAATCGTGGGACGAGTGGTATTGACGGGTCAACCTCTACTGCCCTCGGCGGAGCTGTGATTTCTGAAAAACCTACCTATTTAATTACCGGTGACTTGAGTTTTTTCTATGATTCCAATGCCTTATGGAATGAAAACATTCCACATGATTTTAAGATTATTATCATCAACAATCGTGGTGGTGGGATTTTTAGAATCTTGCCCGGAGATAAACACGACCAATATTTCAATACCTATTTTGAAACTCAGCACAATTTAGATGCTTCCCATCTGGCCAAAATGTATGGTTTTAAGTATTTGGAAATTGATGGTAAAGAGAGCTTTGAAAGTGTTCTCAGCGAATTTATTAAGGAAAAAGATAAAACAATTTTGGAGATATTTACGCCTACCGAATTGAATGATAAGGTGTTGTTGGATTATTTTGAATATATCAAATAAATTTAAAAATTGAAATACTGTCGATAGTAATGAGAATCTAAATTTTGATAATTCAAAATCTATTAATTCTTAATCCCCCTTTTTTCTTTATCAAACTTAAAAAAACCTTCGAAACTCAGATCTTCATCAAGATCCTGCCAGTGAATACCAAATGGAGAAAAACTATAATTCTGTCTTTCTTGATGACTAGCATTTTTAAGTCTGGGAAACCAGCTTAGGGGCATATATTTTTCGATACCATCCCCGGTATTTAAGTATATCTTATCCTTATCAAACCATATTTCTTGTTTTTCCATAACTCTAATTTTTAAAGTAATTTTTCCACACTGATATAATTAAATCTCTGTTCTCCTCAACTAAAGACTCTGCTAATTTTAAATCCTTATTCTTTAAACCTTTATTATCAATCTATACCATTTCTTCAACATTAAATTTTGCTTCACCATCTGCATTACTTACGTGTAAATGAATTGGCAAATGCTCATTAGAATAGAAGAAAAATCGTAATCCAAATGCTCTAAATAGTGTAGGCATATTTATTATTCTTTTTAAAATTACAAAATCACATTCTAATATTTAGAGATTTCAATGATTATTATAATGTGCTCAATTTTTTTGCAAACAAATACAAAAGTAGAAAACAACATTCAATCAGAGTGATTCTTAAATTTTGGTAATTTAGGCTATGACTTGATAATGAAGATGTAAAGCTATTTACCAGCTTTTAGCAACGCAATAATTTCCTCCTTATCTGCCAAACGTTTTTCGTATTGCTCAATCAATTTTTCTGAAAGTTGGTTGATGATATAGGCATTATTTGATTGCCCACCTTGTTGGTTTTGATTAATAACTACTTGCTCTTGCCTTACAATATCTTCGGGGTTAACCTCAAATATCTCGCATAATTTTTCCAGATGAGATGCCCAGGTATAAGTTTTACCTGATTCTAGCTTGGCATAAGCTGATTGTGAAATACAAAGCTTAGAGGCCATATCTTCTTGCGAAAAGCCTTTTTTATGCCTTAAATGTTTTATCCGTCTTGTTTTTGTGTCATTCATAATTTAAATATAAGCGATTTTTTTATTTTTTAAACGAATAGTTTAGTTGATTAAGGCATAATGTATTAAGATCTTTTAAATATTAAACCTATAATTTTGATTTATAAGGTTATGATAATTGAATTTTCTTATTCCAAATTAAGTTTGTCCCGCTTAGGGTAATAAAAAAAGTAAAATTTGGCAATGACAAAACGAAAAATAATATAATTTTATAGACTTAAAGACAGATAGACTGTGCGCCAATTTGTAAGGACTTTAAATTTGCTAGAATTGATATTTTAACTTAAAATTAATTTAAATGAAAAATTTATTTTTTGCTACAGCTTTTTTGTTAACTATGACAAGTTTGAATTCAAAGAATTTGTCCATTGGTGAGGCCTCACCTTGCACTGTAACAATTGTAACCGAACATGAATCTGCGTTTAGTGGAACTTACACAACGACACGAACGTATCATCATCCTTCATATGAAATGGGAAGTGAGGGCTGTAATAATTTTATAGAAACCATGGTAAATATAAGGCTAAGTGTTGTCTATGGATTTTAAAATAATGAGTGGGGTTTTACATCCCACTCATTTAAAAATTTTAAACTATGAAAAAGCTTATATTGAGTATATTAATACTTCATTCATTGAATTTTTTTGGACAAAATGTAATTGTTGAATATAATGTTGATAATTTCAATAAAAAATATACGGCGTCTTTACACACAAATAATGTCAATTCATGTTATAGAATAAAACCTGCTAAAGTTGTTAATAAAGATACATTAACTCGTTTAAATGATAATACTTATCTTATAAAGCCCAGATCAATAAGTATTCCTGAAAAAAAGATTTATACTAAAAATCATTCATCTATATATCATGTAGTAATTATTCAACCAAACAAGGAAGTAATTATAGCTAGGGATTCAGTACCTAAAATTGAATGGAAAATAAATTCAGTTAATAAAAAGAATATTTTGGGTTTTGATTGTGAACAAGCTATAGCAAATTATAGAGGGTCATTAATTGAAGCATATTTTACAACAGAAATACCTTTACCTTTTGGACCATACAAGTTTAAAGGTTTACCTGGATTGATTCTAGAAGTAAATAGTTTAACAGATAAAGGTTATTATATATGGACTGCTGATAAGTTAGAATTTTTGAAAGCTTCAAACACAGAAGAATTATTGTTTGATGAATCTGAATATGATGTAGACATAAAAAGTTTGGAAAGTTTAATAAGAAAGTTTGAAATTAACTTAAAACAAGTAAATAAAAGAACTGAAAGCGCCATGCCAAGAGGAACAACTGTTGATACCAAGATTGAGAGGAATAGTATTGAAAAAATATACGAATGGGAAAAATAACACCTCTCACTTCTATGAGGTTTTTATTATCTACCCTTTTATTAATTATCACTTTTTTTGGTAGTGCGCAAAATATTTTAATTTCAGGCGAAGTATCCGATACAATTTTAAACCCAATTCCATCTACCAGTGTTATTTTAAAAACAAATTCAAACCAAATAATAGCTTATACATATTCAGATGAAAAAGGATACTATCAGTTAAAATTTGATAAATTGCAAACTTTGGTTTTAATGAACTTTAAAATGAAAAGGGCAAGTTATAATTACTTGCCCTTTAAAAAAATAAAAATGAAAATTAAATTTACCTTTATATTCCTAGTAGTAAATACAATTTATTCTCAAAGTATATTTGTGGAGTATAATATTGAAAAATTAAATAATACGCTTAATGGAGTTTTAATAGCAAATAATAGTTATTCGTATTTTAAATCAAGCTTATTACAAAAGACGAATACTGATACAATTAGTATGGTAGATAGTAATACTTTTTTTATTAAACCAAAAAAATTGATAATACCAGAAAGAAGATATTACGGCACCTATAATGATAATAAAATGCATGTTGTTATAAACCAGCCTAAGAGAAAAACTATTATAGCACTTGACTCAATTCCAGATTTCATATGGAAAATTGATAATTCTAAAATCAAAAAAATATTAGGGTATGACTGTATAAAAGCATCAACAAATTTTAGGGGTACTGATATTGTTGCCTATTTTACAACTGAAATTCCTTATCCTTATGGTCCATTTAAGTTTAAAGATTTGCCTGGATTGATTTTGGAAGTCTATAATATTAATGAGAACGATAATTTTCATTGGAGTGCAATTAGAATTAAATATCCTTATGAAGTTAATGAGACCAAATTAAAATTTAATCCTTTAGACTACAATGTAGACATTTATACCCTTGAGGAATTAATCAAAAAGTTTGAAACTAAAGCTGGTGATAAAGGTAGATTAAAAAGTATATCACCAAGAGGGACTACTATTAATAGAAGACTAATACGAAAAAGAGTTGAAAAAGTTTATGAATGGGAAAAGTAATATGTCAAGTCCTAAAAAGGTATAGACTATTAGCCTTTATTTTATTTATAAATCTTTATTTAAATGCTCAGAATACAACTATTACTGGTAAAATAACAGATTCCCTTTCAAACCCAATACCATCCACGAGTATTATTTTGAAATCTCAAAATAATCAGATTTTGTTCTATTCTTTTAGTGATAGCGGAGGTTTCTACGAGATATCATTTATTGAAAAGGGAGAATTTTTACTTCAATTTAATTCTCTGGGCTTCGAAAAAAAAATTGACACTATAAAAATCAATACCCATAAAAAAATAATTAAAAACATAATTTTAAATTCAAAAAATGAGATACTAGACCAAATTGTTATTCAAGCAAAAAAATCCATTAAAGTTAAAGAAGATACGATTACTTTCCAATCCAAAGCCTTTACAGATGGCACAGAACAAACGGTAGAAGATCTCCTTAAAAAAATTCCAGGCCTACAAATAGACAGCGATGGCACAATAAAAGTAGGTAACCAAGAGATAGAAAAACTCATGGTAGATGGTGACGACTTTTTTGAAAAAGGATATAAAATCTTATCCAAAAATATGCCTGCACATCCCATAGATGAGGTAGAAGTCTATAAAAACTATTCAAACAATAAACTTCTTAAAGGCATAGAAGACAGTAAAAAAGTTGCTCTCAATCTAAAGTTAAGCGAAGACGCCAAACGGATTTGGTTTGGAAATATCGAACTTGGCTATGGTAATGACCATTTCTACGATGCCAAAGCTAACCTCATGAATTTTGGTAAAAAAAATAAATATTATTTTTTGACCAACTTAAACAATATTGGTTATGATGCCACAGGAGATATTAATAGTCTGATAAGGCCTATGCGATTTGGAGAACCTACTAGTATTGGTGATAATCTACAACTAAGAAATCTTATAAATCTGCAAGCGCCTCAACTTACTTTTAAAAAACAACGTACAACTTTTAATAACTCAGAGTTGCTTTCACTAAACGCAATTTTTAACCCATCTGATAAACTTAAAATAAAAACATTAGGATTTTTTAACTGGGATGAAAATGATTTTTTTAGAAATTCTACAACCTCATTTTTTGGCAATGGTTTAGATTTTACAAATACAGAAGATTACAGCTTAAGAAACCGAAAGGCTGTAAGTTTTGGGAAAATTGATTTTCAATATGATATTTCTAAAACTCAATTTATAGAAAGCACCACTAAGTATAATTATACTAATTTTCAAGACTCTTCAGATTTGGTGTTTAATGGTTTATCTACTCTTGAAAATTTAGAGTCACGCAACCGACTTTTTGACCAAAAAATAACTTATACCAACAGATTTAAAGACAAAAAAGTATTTCTAATAAATAGTCGGTTTCTTTCAGAAGAAACACCTCAGGATTATAAAGTAAACCAATTTTTGTTTTCTGATATTTTTGAAGAGGATGCAAATAATGTAAATCAACTGAGTAAAAATGCCTACAGCTACTTTGGCATAAATGCACATTTATTGGATAGACGAAAAAATGGGAATCTATTTGAACTACAACTAGGGAATGAATACAGAAAGGATAATTTAGATACAGAATTTAGGCTACTAGATGACGCTAATGTATTGAGTACACCAGATGGCTATCAGAATAATTTAGAATATGGCGTAAACGATTTATATGCCAAAGCAAAATACAAGTACAAACTAGGAAAGTTCGGTATAGTAGGTAAATTGTATTTTCATCAATTATTTAACAGATTAACCGTAGATGATTCTTCGATATCTCAAACTCCTTTTTTTATAAATCCAAGTTTAGGCTTTAGCTGGGAAATTAACGAGGCTAATAAACTCACAGCAAATTATACGCTTAACAGAACTAATGCACAGGTGTTAGATGTTTACCCTTCGTTTGTACAAACAGGTTTTAGGTCTTTCAATAAAGGAACTGGAGATTTTAATCAATTGGACGCTTCTTCGCTGGTATTTAACTATCAATTAGGTAGATGGACAGATCGCTTTTTTGCTAATACATTTTTAATATACACCAAAAGCCATGATTTTTTTTCAAGCAATTCTATCATTTCCCAAAATGTTACCCAAACGCAAAAAATACTGATAGAAGACAGAGATTTTTTAAACATCAATACAACAGCGGACTATTATTTTAAAAAGCTTTCTACCAATTTGAAACTAAAATTAGGCTACTCCTATTCGGAATTTAGGAATATTGTCAATGACTCCGATTTTAGGAATGTTAATAATAGTAATTACAATTACGGGTTTGAATTAAGGTCTGGTTTCAATGGTTGGTTTAACTTTCATTTTGGGACAAATTGGTTGACCAGTCAAGTAGAGTCCACGATTTCAAACAGCTTTACCAACAATGAATCATTTTTAGATCTTTTGTTTAATTATAATAAACAATGGAATGCCCAGATGCAAAGTGAACGCTATGTTTTTGGCAATATAGAATCTAATAATATTTTTTATTTTCTAGATTTTGATGTGAATTATAGATTTAAAGATGATAAATATACCCTATCTCTAATTGGTAAAAACCTTTTTAATGAAGATACATTTAGGTCTTTCTCAATAAGTGATATTAGCACATCAACAACTGAAATTAGACTTTTAGAAAGATATTTTCTGCTGTCATTTAAGTTTAGATTTTAAAGTATTTTATTCAAATACTTCCTTACAATCCAATTTAAAATCAGGAAATAGTGGTGTTGTAATGAGGCCTTCAGCGTTTTCGAACCTCAAATTCAATTCAAATTTGTCATTGATAAGTACATAAGACTCAAATGTATGAAGTTCCGGATGAATAAGCCAATATTCTTTCACGCCATTTTCTTCGTAGATATTGAACTTTTCATTAAAATCTTTTTTCATGGTTAAAGGCGAAAGGACTTCAACAATTAAATCCGGTGCACCATTGCAGCCTTTGTCGTCCAATATACTTGTATTACAAACCACAACTACATCGGGTTGCACAACGGTTATTACTTCTTTGTCACTTAGCCCCTTATTTTTTAGTAGGCGAACGTCAAATGGAGCGTTGTAAATTTCACACTTTTTACCTCTGAAATAATTCCACAATGAACCAAAAATATCACCTTCAATTTTTTGATGCTTTCTGCCTGGAGCGGGACTCATTCTGTAAATCCAACCTTTGATGAGCTCAACGCGCTCATCAAATTGCCATTTTAAATAGTCAGCGTAGGTATACTGCCTGTTGAAGTCTAATTGATCAATATTTGTAATGATTTGCTCCATAGATCATTGTATGATACAAATTTATAAAAATACATACTTTGAAAGAACATTATGATTTGATAAAAAAATTAAACCTCAAAGGTTTTACTTCGGCTTTGCTCAGTAACCGGAAAACCTTTGAGGTCTGTAATTATTTTAAAAAATAATGAATTTTACGGCCATCTACATTTTCAACATAATGTCTAATGTAAATTCATCATAGATGGTCTTGTCACCTAAATCGTCAAAGAAAGACCCGGAACCATATCTTATATCATATTTGGTTCTATCAATCACTAGTTTAGTTGTAGCTGTATTTCCTTTCATTTTTAAATCAAAAGCAATAGGGTTTGTTTTTCCTTTGATGGTTAAATCACCGGAAATCCCATAAACTCCACTAGATTTCTCAGCTGCGGTATTGATAACAAATGTAGCAGTTGGGTGTTTTTTTACACCAAAGAAGTCATCAGAATTAAGATGGCCTTGAAGTTTGTTTTTAGAATCTCCTTCCAAATCTGTGACATCAATACTGGTCATATCTGCTGTAAATTCACCGCCGACTAATTTTCCACCTTCCATTTCGAAATAACCATCTTTCAAATTGATTGTTCCTTCGTGAGAACCCGTAAGTTTTTCACCTGTCCAGGTAATTTTACTGGCTTCTACGTTAATTTTCTTTTTTTCAACAGCTGTTGAGAATGCAAATAATGCTAAGGCGATAACGCCTGCAAAGATTCCTCCTGTAATGTTTGTTCTTGTTTTCATTTTTCTAATTTTTATTTGATTTATTGTTAATTTTTATTTTGAAATGTCCTCATTTGGTCTAATACCTCATTTACAATGTTTAACTCCTGTGCATTAAAATGTTTTGTCAGCCGCTTTTCTTTAGTTTCAACGGCATGATTAACACTGTTCAAAAAACTTTTACCATGATTAGTAATCACAATTTCAACCTTTCTTCGGTTGTGTTTGCAGATGCTTCTTTTTACTAAGTTTTTGCTGATTAATTTATCGACTAAACGAGTGGTATTACTCATTTTGCTTACCATTCTTTCCTGTATAGTTGATAGGTTAGCAGGTTGTCCTTTTTGGCCATTGAGTATCCGCAAAACGTTAAATTGTTGTATGCTTATATCAAAAGGCTTGAGTACAGAAGCAATTTCATCATTGATAAAATTAGCGGTATAAATAATATTTATCAACGCCTTTTTAGAGGTTGATAATTGGGTTGTTTTTATTTGGTCTTCTAAACTCATGTTATTACAACAATTGTATATACAAATGTAAATGTAATATTTTTGCTGTGGTGATAATAGAATGTTAAAGTTTGATATAAAAAAAAGCCCTTGCGATAACAAAGGCTTTGTGAATCAATATTAATTGTTGACTAAATGTCTTCAAATTTTACATCGGTATATTTATCTGCTGTTTTGGAAGTCTCTTCATTTTTATCCGATTTAGGATCATAATCAGATTGATGCCTTTCACTGATAACTTCTTCACCTTTTTCAGCAATAATAAATTCTGTTGCTTCGCTTAATGCCGTTTGAAAATCTTCGAAGTCCTCTTTGTACAAATAGATTTTGTGTTTTCTGTAAAAGTAAGACCCATCATCATTGGTAAATTTTTTGCTTTCTGTGATTGTTAGGTAATAATCACCAGCTTTAGTTTCTCTGACGTCAAAAAAATAAGTTCGTCTTCCCGCCCTTATGACGCGTTCAAAAATGTCTTCATGTTGTCTGACTGCCTTGTCACTCATAATCAAATTTGTTTTTTTGGTTGCTTTTAAGTCTTCAAAAGTCTTAAAAAAATTAACACAACCCAAACAAATTCTAATTTTCTTTTGATTTCAGTTGTTTTTCGTAAAGAGATTTGTAGTAACCATCCTGATTTACAAGTTCTTCATGTTTGCCTTGTTGTAGAATTTTACCGTCCTCTACTACTATAATGTCGTCTGCATTTCTAGCAGAAGACACCCTGTGACTCACGATAATGGCGGTTTTGTCTTTAGAAATAGAATTGAATTTTTTCATGATAGCCTCTTCAGTTTCTGTATCAACAGCAGAAAGGCAATCGTCAAACAACACTATTTGAGGATTCTTTATAATAGCACGTGCAATAGACACCCTTTGCTTCTGACCTCCGGAAAGCGTAATACCTCTTTCGCCCAATACGGTTTCGTAGCCTTTACTAAAATTGATAATGTTATCATGCACTTCTGCACTTTTAGCTGCTTCTATAATTTCATCTTCAGAGGCATCGGCTTTACCAAATTTAATGTTCTCTTTGATAGATTCGCTAAACAGAAAGGCATCCTGAGGAACGTATCCAATTTTGCTTCTCAGGGTATTAAGGTCCAATTCTTCAATTTTGGTATCATCAATATAAATTTGGCCTTGAGATACGTCATATAATCTTCCAATGAGTTCAAGTATAGTAGATTTTCCCGCACCGGTGTTTCCAAGAATCACCAATCGGTTTCCGGCTTTTACTTCAAAGCTGATATTATTTAAGGCGGTAATATTGGTGTCTTCGTAGGTGAAACTTACATTTTCAAACCTGATGTGCCCTTTGATGTTTTTTTTGACCGCATTGTCATAATTTTTAATGTCAGGTTCTTGCTGAAGAAAATCATTAATTCGTTTTTGAGAAGCTTCGGCCCGTTGAACCATAGTGGTTATAAAACCTACTGATGCAACAGGCCAAGTAAGCATATTGACATAAATGATAAATTCTACAATGACACCGACATTTTCAATTTCACCATTGAAATATTGTGTGCTTCCCACATAAATCACGATGATGTTACTCAGTCCAATTAATAAAATCATCATTGGAAAAAATAGGGCCTGAATTTTTACCAGATCAATGTTTTTAGCTTTACTTTCATTCGATAAATCCACAAAATTTGAATTCACACTACCCACCATGCCATAGGATTTTATAACGCTTATACCACTAAAGGCTTCCTGAGTAAAGGTGTTCAGTTTTGATAAAACTTCCTGTACAATATTACTTTTTTGATTGATAGCAACACTCAATTTATATATGGCAAAAGATAGTATAGGAAAGGGAAGCAGGGTGTACATGGTAAGCGTAGGCGCTTTGGAAAACATATAAGAAATCAATACCACAAATAAGGTAAGTGTTGTGATGCTGTACATTAACGCCGGCCCTACATAAAGTCTGGATTTGGATACATCGTCGCTTATGCGATTCATCAAGTCACCTGTTCTGTTTTTTTTATAAAAATTGAGCGAAAGATTTTCATATTGCTGAAAAATCTCGTTTTTCAAATCGTATTCTATGTATCTTGATGCTACGATAAAGGTTTGCCTCATCAAAAACGTCAGAATCGCTGAGGCCAGAGCTGCACCAATAATGAGCGCAATATTGAACATGAGTTCTTCACGCAGTTCTATTTTACTGTAAGTTTCACCATTGAGGTATTTTTCAATAGCAGCCGTTGATTGACCTATAAGTTGCGGGGGAAACAAAGAGAATATTCTGGCTCCAATGGTTATGAACACCCCTAAGAGCAGTCTACCGCGGTACTTATATAAATACTTATTTAAATAAAATAATGATTTCATGAAACCGCAAATTTACATTTAATCTTTTAGCGGGTTTTTAAAATAACAGAAGTTTAACCGGAGGTTTGAAGTTTAGTTACATTAAATTTTATACGCCTATTCGTATTATTCCACAATTATCACCCTGCTTAGATATTTTTGAAGTGTTTAAAAAAACACACCAGTTTTAATACTGATGCATTTTTTTTAATTATTGGAGAATATTTCTCTTAATTGCTTTACCATATTACCGTTTACGTTCAAAGTAATCTCACCGATTCTGTCGGCGATTTTTTCAACGTACTCCATTTATTTCAATTTGTAAAGCATATCGTTTTCGTACATCAAGACCAATTCGTTGTCTTTGACCTCAGCAATTTCAAGCAAAGCGTTTATCTTTTCGTCTTTAAGTAAAATTTTAAGGGCAATTGAGCTTATAAACACTAAATGCCTATTATATTGCATTACATTTTTGTCTTAACTCAATTCAATATTTAGCTCGGGTTAGCGCTTTAATCTAATATCCATTTTTAAATCAATATTTTGATAACCAATATTTAATCAAAAAAAAATCCTCGAGGTATTCGATAAAATGTCATTCTTGTGAAAACCGGAATCCAAATCAGAGTCTACCAATTTGTTTAATTTATCCCGATAATATAGTCAGGACAGCTTATGCTTATTAAAGTAAAACCAGTATATCGGAAGTGTATTTTTCAGTTGCGACCAAAGAAGGACAGCCCTTCGTTTTTCAATTGTAAAGTTAGAAAATAAATCCCAGACTTTTCCTTGCCTGCAGGGCAGATACTTTTATGGCTCTGTCTAGAAGATAGTTCGTTTCAAATAATTATTTGTTACTGCTATGCCAATTTAAAAACGTATCTTTGCACTCATTTTATTTTTATGACAAAATTTTCAGAATTAGGCTTACAAGAGAATCTTCTTAAGGCCATTACAGACCTCGGTTTTGAATTTCCAAGCGACGTACAAACACAAAGTATCCCCGTTTTATTAAAGAAAAACACAGACCTTGTCGCTTTAGCGCAGACCGGTACGGGTAAAACCGCTGCATTTGGGTTTCCTATGTTGCAGCTCACCGACACTGCACAACAGCAAACACAGGGATTAATTTTATCACCAACTAGAGAGTTGTGCCTGCAAATTGCTAAAGAGCTAGAAGCCTATGCTAAATATATCGACAGATTAAATATCGTTCCCATTTATGGCGGTGCGAGTCTGCAAGATCAGGCTAAAAAAATAAATCGTGGCGCTCAGATTATTGTAGCTACACCGGGACGAATGAAAGATATGATTAAACGACGAATCATAGATATTTCTAAAATAGATTACTGCGTCCTGGACGAAGCTGATGAAATGCTAAATATGGGATTTTTTGAAGATATTACCGAAATACTCTCGCATAGTCCAAAAGAAAAAAGTACCTGGCTGTTTAGTGCAACCATGCCAAAAGAAGTTTCGGCCATAGCAAAGAAGTTTATGAATAAGCCTGTGGAGATAACCGTTGGCAAGAAAAACGTAGCCACAAAAAGTGTAAGCCATTCTTATTTTATGGTAGGCGCCAGAGACCGCTACAACGCACTAAAGCGTTTGGTTGATGCTCATCCCGACGTTTATGCGGTTATATTTTGCAGAACAAAACGCGACACACAAAAAGTTGCAGAACGGCTTATTGAAGATGGCTACAACGCAGCTGCGCTTCACGGCGATTTAAGTCAAAACCAAAGAGATTTGGTAATGAAAAGCTTTAGAAACAAGCAGGTGCAAATGCTTGTGGCAACAGATGTTGCTGCTCGAGGAATTGATGTTGACGATATCACACACGTTATCAATTATCAGCTACCGGACGAAACTGAAATCTACACACACAGAAGTGGTCGTACCGGTCGCGCCGGAAAAACCGGGCAGTCCTATGTGATCATTACCAAAAGTGAAAGACGAAAGATCAGTTCCATAGAACGCATCATAGGGCAGAAGTTTAAAGAAGAAAAGCTGCCTACTTCAGAAGAAATATGTGAAAGTCAAATGTTCTATCTGGCTGAAAACATCAAAAACACAGAAGTCAATCATGAGATTGACACGATTTTACCTAAGCTTCAGGCGTCTTTAACCGATTTGGACAAGGATGAACTGATCAAAAAGTTCTTTAGTGTTGAATTTTCTCGTTTTTATAACTATTATAAGAATGCACCAAGCGCAGAACAACTTGAAAAAACAGCCAAAAAAGATAAATCATCCAGAGGCAAATCTTTTGGAGATGAAAACCGATTTTTTATAAATGTCGGCGAGAAAGATGGATTTAACTGGATGTCACTTAAAGACTTCTTGAAAGAAGAGCTTAAGTTAGGTAGAGACGAAGTTGGAAAGGTTGACGTTAAAAAGACGTTTTCATTTTTTAATACTCCAAAATCAACTGAACAGAAAGTCTTCAGTACATTTGAAAATTTCAACTACAATGGCAGATCAGTCAATGTAGAAATCACTGAGGACAAAGGGGGTTCAGGAAGAAAAAAATCGAGAGGTAAATCTAAGCGCCATAAAGGTTTTAAACCCAAAAAACACAGGAAAGGAAAGAACCAAAGTAGAAACAAATCTTTAGAAAGACGCCGCAAACGTTAATCTGTTAATTTTGCTTTAAGTATTCAAGTATGTCAAATCTTTTATTGGAATTTAGTTATTTTAGACCAATGAAAACTATATTATTCATATTTATATTTGTTTTTGGTTGTTTTACAATGCATTCCCAGGTAGAAGATAAAGAGTACTACAATATTAAGGGACAGGTGCTTAATGCAGCAAACGATCTCCCTATTTTCAATGCCAATATTATCAATACAAATACTGTAAAAGGGACTGTCACTAATCGTAAAGGTGAATTTCAGATAAAGGCTGCCATAAACGATACTTTATATTTTTCATATGTCGGTTTTAAGTCGATGCAGGTTCGGGTAAACGAAGATTGGATAAAATTTGGTGAAGTCAAAGTAAAAATGACCGAAGTGGCTATAGCACTTGAAGAAGTCACCGTAAAAGAAATTAAGCTGACCGGTTACTTAGAAATAGATGCTAAAAATATTCCTGTTTACGATAATTTCAGGTACCAGATATCTGGTTTGGATTATGGATATGAGGCTGGTAGTTATCAGAAAAGTTCATTTTCTAAAACCTTAGATGCCATCTTCAACCCAACAGATTTACTTTACAATGTTTTTGGTAAGAAGCCCAAACAGATGAAGAAACTAAGGCAAATGAAAGAAGACAAGTCTATTCGAGACCTGTTAGTAGATAAATATAATAGAGAAACATTATCTGCGGTTCTTCAGATATCTATTACAGATATTGAAAAAATCTTGAAACGATGCAATTATTCTAAAGACTATATTGAAGAAGCGAACGATCTTCAATTGCTTGATGCCATAAGCAATTGCTACGAAAACTACAAAGCTGTAAACCCCGAATAAGTTATTTAGTATGAAAGTTGTTGTTTTATCTGGTGCCGGTGTAAGTGCTGAGAGTGGATTGAAAACCTTTCGAGATGAGGATGGTTTATGGGAAGGCCATGATGTCATGGAAGTGGCTACACCACAAGGATTTCAGGAAAACCCGGAGTTGGTCTTTGAGTTTTATAACCAAAGACGCCGACTACTCAAAACTGCAGAACCTAATGATGCTCACCGCCTTATTGCAGAATTGGAAACTGATTTTGATGTTCATGTGGTTACCCAAAATGTTGACGATCTCCATGAAAGAGCAGGAAGTACAAATGTTTTACATCTGCATGGCGAACTTTTTAAAGTCAGACCGGTGAATGATCCACATACTATCATAGACTGGCGAGACGATTTAAATTCCGGAGATAAAGACGAACAAGGAAATCAGTTACGACCACATGTGGTTTGGTTTGGTGAAGCCGTTCCCGCAATGACAGAAGCAGTACAAATTGTTAAACATGCAGATATTTTAATTATTGTGGGTACATCTTTACAAGTTTATCCCGCAGCAGGACTGAAAGATTATGTAAGTCCAGTTACGTCAATTTATTTAGTTGACCCAAATCCGGGCATTTCCGAATCTAAAAATCTTCATATTTTTGCAGAAAATGCATCTTCAGGAATGCAGAAAATAAAACATATTTTACTTAATTCTTAATATAATTTCATGACCGAAGCGCTTCAAGCCATTTCCCCGATAGATGGCAGATATAAAACTAAAACCTCAGAACTCAATGCCTACTTCAGCGAATATGCATTAATTAAATATAGGGTTAGGGTAGAAGTTGAATATTTTATTGCACTTTCTAATTTGAACTTTAAGAGTTTGCCTCAATTGAAACAACTCCAAAAAGACGAATTGAGAAAATTGTACAAGGATTTTGATTTGAATGCGGCAAAACAAATCAAAATTATTGAACAAACTACCAACCACGACGTGAAAGCCGTGGAGTATTTTCTAAAAGAAAAGTTTGAAAATCTAGGTTTATCCCAATATAAGGAATTCATACATTTTGGATTAACTTCTCAGGACATCAATAATACCAGTATTCCATTATCTTTAAAAGAAGCTGTTGAAAAAGAATATCTCAAGTTATTAGATGACCTGATTACTAAACTATTAGATTTAAGTGAATCTTGGAAAGGCATCCCCATGTTGGCTAAAACCCACGGTCAACCGGCTTCTCCAACGCGATTGGGTAAAGAAATTAAAGTGTTTGCTATACGATTACTGGAGCAAAAAAAGCAACTTTTACAAATACCTTTTTCTTCAAAGTTTGCCGGAGCAACAGGAAACTTCAATGCCCATTACTTGGCATACCCAGATGTTGACTGGAAAGCATTTGGTAAAACGTTTACAGAAGAATATCTAGGCTTGTCATATTCCTTTCCAACTACACAGATAGAACATTACGACAATTTAGCAGCCTTGTTTGATGCTTTAAAACGTATAAACACCATCATCGTAGATTTAGACCGTGATTGCTGGTCGTATATTTCTATGAACTACTTTAAACAAAAAATTAAACAGGGCGAGGTTGGGTCTTCGGCCATGCCGCACAAAGTAAATCCTATTGATTTTGAAAATTCTGAAGGAAATTTAGGCATAGCCAACGCCTTGTTCGAACATTTATCGGCAAAATTACCCATTAGTAGATTACAGCGCGATTTGACTGACAGTACCGTGTTGAGAACCATAGGAATGCCGTTTGGACATACATTTATTGCTTTTAAATCGACGCTTAAGGGCTTAAATAAATTACTGCTCAATGAATCTGCAATTCAGGCTGATTTAGATCAAAACTGGGCTGTTGTTGCCGAGGCTATTCAAACCATACTGCGCCGTGAAAATTACCCAAATCCCTACGAAACCCTTAAATCTTTAACGCGCACCAACACTCAAATTAACCAAAAATCTATCAGTGATTTTATTGAGAGATTAGAGGTTGAAGAGCACATCAAAACAGAACTTAAAAGCATAACACCTTTCAATTATACAGGCATATAAATGGTGAATTCTAAGGTTTTAGCTTGGGTTAATGCAGCAAGGCTAAGGACTTTGCCTTTGTCAGTGTCTGGAATTTTAGTCGGAAGTGGCTATGCCATTTATCATGGTGATTTTGACTGGCTCATCTTTAGCTTAGCCATACTTACCACATTATTGTTTCAAATTTTATCCAATTTTGCCAATGACTACGGTGATGGCGTAAAGGGCACAGATAATGACGAACGCATAGGACCAGCTAGAGCCTACCAAAGTGGAAAGATATCTAAAGGTAATTTTAAAACAGGTTTAATCATCACTTCTGTTTTAAGTTTTGTCTCTGCTTCAACTTTGATATTACGGGCTTTTGGTTTGGATAATGCACTTCTTAGCATTGGATTTTTAGTTCTGGGACTTCTAGCGATATGGGCAGCCATTACATATACGGTCGGTGATTCTGCTTATGGCTACCGAGGAATGGGGGATGTATTTGTGTTTCTGTTTTTTGGATTGGTTAGCGTGATGGGTTCATATGCCTTATATGCTAAAACCATAGATTGGTACATATTGCTTGGTGCCGTCGGTATTGGATTACTATCCACAGCTGTTCTGAATTTGAACAATATGCGTGATTTTAATTCAGACAAAAATGTAGGAAAAAATACACTTGTGGTTTTACTAGGTCAAAAGACTTCTAAGTATTATCACGCCATATTGATAAGTCTCGGTATTATAATTTTGATAAGTTTTTACGTTTTTGCCGGGTTTTCAAAATGGATTTACTTGAGTTTAATCACCGCATTAATTCTGCAAAAGCATCTTATTTTTGTGTTGAGAAATAAAATCCCCAAAAATCTTGACCCTGAATTAAAAAAAGTGGCCTTAAGCACATTCGGTATTGCTTTGGTGTTTTTTGTGGTGCAGTTGATTGTGAAATAGTCTTATAAAATGCCCCTTGTATTTACGTTATAGCATGAGTTTTTTATATTTTAGTACAAATTAATTGGATGAATACTATTGAAAGTTACGCTTACTATAATTGATTGTAATACCACAGGGATTTGAAACCCATGAGGCTTAAATGCTAAAAAAGTGTTATTAATTTTAAATTTATCATACGTTTTTCATCAAATTCATAAAACACATACATAATGAAAAATCTAAAACATACTGATTCTAATAACTTTTTTTTACTCTGCGGGCCATGCGCTATTGAAGGCGAAGACATGGCTTTAAAAATAGCAGAAAAGATTGTTAGTACTACCGATAAACTGAAAATCCCTTATGTGTTTAAAGGCAGTTTTAAAAAAGCTAACCGAAGTAGAATTGATAGTTTTACAGGCATTGGTGATGAAAAAGCTTTAAAAATACTGCGTAAAGTCGGAGAAACTTTTGATATTCCAACGGTTACAGACATTCATAAAGATGATGATGCGGCTATGGCTGCTGAATATGTTGATGTTTTGCAAATTCCTGCATTTTTAGTTCGCCAGACAGATTTAGTGGTTGCTGCAGCTGAAACCAGCAGGTATGTCAACTTAAAAAAAGGCCAATTTATGAGTCCTGAAAGCATGAAACATGCCGTGCAAAAAGTTAAGGATTCAGGGAATGAAAACGTTTGGATAACCGACAGAGGGACGATGTTTGGGTATCAAGATTTGGTTGTAGACATACGTGGTATACCTACCATGAAGGGGTTTGCCCCAACGGTGTTAGACGTCACACATTCGTTACAACAACCTAACCAGTCTTCCGGGGTAACCGGTGGCCGCCCGGATATGATTGAAACGATTGCCCGTTCAGGGGTGGTGAACCATGTTGATGGTCTATTTATTGAAACTCATTTTAATCCATCAGAAGCGAAAAGTGACGGGGCCAATATGTTAGATTTACAACATCTTGAAGGTTTGTTGACAAGATTGGTGGATATTAGACAATGTGTAAATGGGTTTTAGAGGGTTTATGAGGTTATGAGTTTATTAGGGTTATGAGTTTATTAGGGTTATGAGTTTATTAGGGTTATGAGTTTATTAGGGTTATGAGTTTATTAGGGTTATGAGTTTATTAGGGTAATAAGGTTATGAGTTTATAAGATTCCAGAATTGCTACACTCTTGGGATGTATATTATGAGGTGATGAGGGTTTTTCTTAACCGCAAAGGTTCGCTAAGGGATATGAGAATGGAATTTGCATAA
>Ga0102928_1000460_pt1 | contig 26381 bp, 28 predicted proteins | sample SalPonR1_B_D1_MG_FD_78504 | JGI IMG/M metagenome (GOLD analysis project Ga0102928, IMG submission 78504) | Salt pond soil microbial communities from South San Francisco under conditions of wetland restoration - Salt Pond MetaG R1_B_D1_MG | ecosystem: Environmental > Aquatic > Marine > Intertidal...
CTGATGTTGCTCGGGAACTTAGCAATAAAGTGCTATAGACCAGCCGTCGTATCGCCATCCCGCGGGCTGGCGCGCGCACGGCTCATCACCTGTTTCATGAACGTCCCCTTCAGGCCACCCCCACATCCGACCGTCCGCAGCGCGCCCCTACTGCGCCCCCTCCGTCTCGATCTTCAACTCGATCCCGCAATGCTTGCAATGGATCGCGTCCGGGTCGTGCTTCAGCAGCCCGCATTCGGGACATTTATGGCGCACCTTGGCGGGCACGAAAATGGCCCGCGCCAGCCGCAGGAACAGGCCCACGCCGATCACCATGATCCCCACCGCCAGCACGCGGCCCACCCCGCTCTCCATCGCGATGTCGCCAAATCCGGTGGTAGTCAGCGTCGTAACGGTGAAATAGAGCGCGTCGACATAGGTCTCCAGCCCCGGCTCGCGCCCCGCGCGCAGCACGTAGACCAGCGCCGTCATGGCAAAGATGAACACCAGCAGGTTCACCGACGCGAGGATCGCGTCCTCGTGCAGCCGGAAGAACCGCCAGTCGCGGCGCAGATCGCGCAGCAGGTGATAGGAATGCACCAGCCGCAGTGCGCGCAGAAGGCGCAGCGCCGCCCATCCCTGCCCCAGCACCGGCACCGCCACCAACGAGACCAGCACCGCCATGTCCACCAGCACGTAGATCTGCCGCAGATGGCGCAGCCGGTTATCCGCTATGTAAAACCGGCACAGGAAATCCGCGAGGATCACCGCGCCCAGCACCATGTCGGCCATCAGCAGCGCGGGCGTGATCTCGAAGGTCGCGGTGGCGACAAAGAACACGATGGTCGCCGCGTCGAACGCCAGCAGCGCGTAGCGAAACCGGGTCGCGCGCTTGGACCGGCCCTCGTAGAGGAGGCGGATGCGGTCATGCAGGCTGCGGTCGGAACTGCTCATGCGTCCGAGCATAGCTGCGCAACCGCATGGACTACAGCCGAAAAATCATCCCGCCGTCTCGGCCTTCCCGGCCAGCGTCAGCCACTCTTCCTCGGCCTCCGAGAGGCTCTTCTGCCGCGCGGCAAGCGCCTCGGTGGCGCGGCGGAACTTGACCGGCTCGCGGGAATAGAGCTCGGGATCGGCGAGCAATTCTTCCAGCTTGGCGATCTCCGCCTCCAGCCGCTCGATCTGTCCCGGCAGTTCCTCCAGCCGGTGCGCCTCGGTGAAGCTCAGCTTGGAAGCTTTGCTCTCCTGCTTCGGCTCCGCCTTCTTCGGCGTTGGTTTCGAGCTATTTTTCTCCATCTCGCCCGCCGCCCCCCCGATGCCGCGCTGCGCGCGGTAATCGCTCCAGCCGCCGGCATAGACGGTCGCGCGACCGTCGCCTTCCATGGCGATGGTGGTGGTCGCCACCCGGTCGAGGAAATCGCGGTCGTGGCTGACCAGCAGCACCGTGCCGCCGTAGTCGTCAAGCAGTTCCTGCAACAGGTCCAGCGTCTCGATATCGAGATCGTTGGTCGGCTCGTCGAGCACCAGAACGTTGCTCTCCCGCGCCATCAGCTTCGCCAGCAAGAGCCGCGCCTTTTCCCCGCCCGAAAGCGACTTGACCGGCGCGCGCGCCTGCCGCTCGTCGAACAGGAAATCCTTGAGATACCCCACCACGTGACGCGGCTGCCCGCGCACCATCACCTGGTCCGCCTGCCCCGAGACGCGCATGTCGGCATCCCCGGTCAGGCTGTCCCACAGCGTCATCTCCGGCTCGAGCCGCGCCCGCGCCTGATCGAACACCGCAGGCACAAGGTTGGTGCCATGCGTGACCGTACCGCTGTCGGGCGGCACCTCGCCCATCAGCATTTTCAGCAGGGTCGTCTTGCCCACCCCGTTGGGCCCGACAAAGGCCACGCGCTCGCCCCGCATGATCCGCAGGCTGAACGGACGAAGGATGAGCTTGTCATCATAAGCCTTTGAAATCTCGTTCGCCTCGATGACCTTGCGGCCCGAGTTGGGGCCCTGCTCCAGCACCATCGCCGCGGTGCCCTGCCGCCTGATCTGGTTGCGCCGCTCCTCGCGCAGCGCCTGAAGGTTGCGCACCCGCCCCTGGTTGCGCTTGCGCCGCGCGCTGATCCCTTCCACGGCCCAGCGGGCCTCGGCCCTGATCTTGCGATCCAGCTTGTGGCGCTGCTGGTCCTCCTCCTCCCAGACCTTGTCGCGCCAGGCCTCGAAATGCGCGAACCCGCGCTCCTGCCGACGCGTCATTCCCCTGTCGATCCAGAGGGTTGCACGGCTAAGTTCACGCAGAAACGCCCGGTCGTGGCTGATCAGGACAAAGCCCCTGCGCGTGGCGGTCAACTGGTCCTCCAGCCAGCCGATCGCCTCGACGTCGAGGTGGTTCGTCGGCTCGTCGAGCAGCATCAGCTCCGGCGCCTCTGCCATCAGCTTGGCCAAAGCCGCGCGCCGCCGCTCGCCACCCGAGGCGGTCCCGACGGGTCGCGCGGGATCGAATTTCAGCCCCTCGCCCGCCATCTCCACCCGGTATTCCTCGCCCGGGTCCAGCGCGCTCGCGGCATAGTCCCCCAGCGTGGCAAAGCCGGTCATCGCGGGCTCTTGTTCCATATAGCCCACGCTCACCCCCGGCGAGACGACACGTGTGCCGCGGTCGGGCTCCACGAGCCCCGCCATCACCTTCATCAGCGTCGATTTTCCCGATCCGTTGCGCCCCACCAGCGCCACCCGGTCGCCCGGCTGCACCACCAGCGACAGCTCGGCGAACAGCGGCGCACCACCGAAAGTCAGCGAGATATCCGAGAGTTGCAGGAGCGGGGCACGGGCCATGCGCGCGGGCTATCCCGCAGCCGGGCTACAGTCAAGCCTCACCCCGCCAGCGCGCGCAGCATCCGCGCCCGTGCCGCCGGGATGGCCCGTATCTCCACCCCGGTAAAGACGTGCAGCGTGTCCATCCGCCGGTCGATCACCGCGTGATCGCTTACCCAGCCGCCCATCATCAGGTAGGTGCGCAGCAGGGGCGGCATGTGCCGCATCGCTTCCCTGAGGTCCAGCGTATGCCGGCTCAGCCGTTCGGCAAAACGAAAAACATTCGGTGCCTTGACCCGCGGTCCCCATCGCCGCGGCGCGAGGTGCCGCGCCCCCAGCACGGCGAAGGCGTCGAGATACGGCTCGACCTCGACCCCCTTGAACGACGAACAGCCGAACAGCATCGCCACCCCGTGATCGTCCACCAGCCGCGTCATCGCCGCCCAGGCCACGCGCAGGATGTCCGGGTCGCCCATCCCGGGCCGGATACAGAACCGCCCCATCTCGGCCATCCGCCCTTCGAACGCCGCCAGCGCCGACAATTCGTAGAACTGCGCCGAGTAGCTGCGCGCGATTCCGGCCCCGCCTTCCAGCAGCAGCACCCGGAAGCAGCACAGCAGCCGCCCGCCATCCGCCTCCTCGACCAGGACGTGCAGGCACTCCGCGTCATGGGCGTCGGCGTCGCACCCCCCGGCGCGGCCGAGGAACGCCTCGGCGCGCAACCCTTGCGCGCGCGCGACATCCCCGGCACCGCGCGCCAGCCGCGCCACGTATCGTCCCTGCCGTATCTCCCTCATGGCACGGCCTCCACGCCGCCGCGTGTTCCTTGGCGGCCACTGTTGCACGGCACGCGTGACACTGCCAGGACAGGCTGTGCCGCGCTATTCGCCGAAGAGTTGCTCGGGATTGAACACGCCGATATTGCTGATGATCTGCCGCAGGAAGCCGTTATCCACCACCGAACTGTCGGTCACGCGGCGCGTGATCGGCACCACCTGTCCGTCTTCCAGGCCGAATGTCTCGATATTGGCGATGGTGTCGTCATCGTTGAACGAGATCGCCAGCACCTCGCGCTCGATCACCTCGGGGCGCAGCATCATGAAGGTGCGCTTGCGCGAGCGGACGTAATAGTAATCGCCGTCACCCACCATCCCCGACACCGAGGGCGGCCCGATCAGGTCGTCCACCGTCGCGCGGCTGTCCACCCCGACGACGAGGTTTTCCAGATCGCCCTCGGGCGGAACATAGCCATGATTCTGATAGGTGGCCCCGCACCCGGCAAGACCGATGCCACCGCACAGGGCAAGGACGCGCAGCACCCGCATGGAAATCGCCGTCATCTGTGCCCCCTTGTCACCACCGCTCACGGCTTTTATCCCGCTTACATCATGCCCGCCCCCGGGTTCAAGAAGTCAAAGCACGAGGCCGCGATGTCCGCCGAGACCGGCTCCCCCCGCCGCATCCCCGTTCCAAGCCTCGCGCGGCGCGGCGGGCACCGGTTCGAGATCGCGCCGGATGCGAAGGCGCGCGCGGCGCTTGCGGCGCGGCTCGACCTGCTCGACCTGCGCAAGCTGAGCCTGCGGGGCGAAATTGCCCCCGAGGGATCGCAGGACTGGCTGCTCAGCGCCACGCTCGGCGCGACGGTGGTGCAGCCCTGCGGCGTCACGCTCGCGCCGGTGACCACCCGCATCGACGAGGCGGTGATCCGCCGCTACTCGCCCGACATCCCCGCGCCCGAGGTCCTGCCCGGCGACGAGATGGAGATGCCCGAGGACGACAGCGTCGAGCCGCTGACCGAGGTGATCGACCTCGACGCCGTGCTGTCCGAGGCCCTGGCGCTGGCGCTGCCGCCCTGGCCGCGCGCCGAGGGCGCGACGCTCGATGAGGCCAGTGCCGCGCCGGACGGAGCCGGGCCCGACGACGCGCCGCGCCGGCCCTTCGCGGGGCTGGCCGCGCTGCGCGACCGGCTGGCGGCCGGCGATGACGACGAAGGCAATGACGGCGGGCCCTCCGGCTGATGCCCGAGACGCCCCAAGAATCGCTTGCCCCGGCCCCGAAACTCTGTATTTTCGCGCTCTCACCGGAATTTGGGGTTGAACCGGCGGCTCGGTCAGGATTAAGAGCCGCGAACACCCGTGAAACAAGGGCCGCCCCGGCCCGCAGGAATTGAGGTTGTGACATGGCCGTCCAACAGAACAAGGTCTCGAAATCGCGCCGCAACAAGCGCCGCGCGCATGATGCGCTCACCGCGGGCAATCCCAACGAGTGCGCCAATTGCGGCGAGCTGAAGCGCCCGCACCACGTCTGCGCGGCCTGCGGCCATTACGCCGAGCGCGAAGTCGTCGCCATGGTGGACGATATCGACCTGGAAGACGACGCCGCCTGAGACATTATCCGGGGGCATCGGCCGCATGGGCGCTCAGGGCGATCAGGACATGACCGGCGCGGCGCGCTTCGTCATCTCTATTGACGCCATGGGCGGCGACGAGGGCCCCGCCGCCGTGGTGGCTGGCATGGCCCTGTCCGCCCGCAAGAACCCCCGCATCGGCTTTATCCTGCACGGGCCCGAGGGCACGCTCGCGCCGCTGGTGGCCAGGCGCCGCGAGCTCGCCGGGCGGGTCACGCTCCGCGACGCGCCCGAGGTCGTTTCGATGACCGACAAGCCCGCGCAGGTGGTGCGCCACGGCCAGGATACCTCGATGTGGTCGGCGCTCGAATCGGTGCGCGCGGGCGAGGCGACGGTCTGCGTCTCCTGCGGCAATACCGGAGCGCTGATGCTGATGTCGGTGATCCGCCTGCGCAAGTTGCCGGGCATCTATCGCCCCGCCATCGCCGTGATGTGGCCCTCTCAGAACCCGCAGCAGCACAACATCATGCTCGACGGTGGTGCCGATATCCGCGCGGATGCCAAGGACCTCATGCAATATGCGCTGATGGGCGCGTCCTACGCGCGTAACGGCTTCGGGCTGAAACGCCCGCGCATCGGCCTGCTCAATGTCGGCACCGAAGAGCACAAGGGCCGCGCCGAATTGCGCGAGGCGTATGACCTCATCGACGTCAACGCCGAAACCGCGGATTTCGAGTTCGTGGGCTTCGTCGAGGGGCGCGACCTGCCCGGCACGCGCTGCGACGTGATCGTCACCGACGGCTTCACCGGCAACGTCGCGCTCAAGACCGGCGAGGGCATCGCCAACCTGATCACGGACCTGCTGCGCGAGGCGTTCGCCTATACGCCGCTGTCGCGGCTGGCGGCGGTGCTGGCCTTCACGTCGCTGCGGCGGATGAAGAAGCGCGTCGATCCGCGCCGCGCCAATGGCGGCGTGTTCCTCGGTCTCAACGGCACGGTGGTCAAGTCGCACGGTGCTGCGGATGCCACCGGCGTCTCCTCGGCGATCAAGCTCGCCTTCGACCTCGCACAGTCGGGTTTCACCAAAAAGCTCGCCGCCCGTGTCGCCTCCGCGGCCCCGCTCGGCGGCGACGACGACGTGCGCGACGACCGCCACCACGCCGGCGACGACAACCACGGAGACCTCGCGCCATGACCCGCCGCGCCACGGCCCTCGGCACCGGGCATTACCTGCCCGCCCGCATCGTGCCCAACAGCGAATTCGAGGCCACGCTCGACACCTCGGACGAGTGGATCCGCGCGCGCTCGGGAATCGAGCGCCGCCGCTTCGCCGCCGAGGGAGAGACCACCTCCGCCCTCGCCATCCACGCCGCGCGCGCCGCGCTCGCAAATGCCGGGCTGACGGTGGATGACATCGACGGCGTGATCGTCGCCACCTCCACCCCCGATCTCACCTTTCCCTCGGTCGCCACCATGGTGCAGGAGGGGCTGGGCATGTCCCGCGGTTTCGCCTTTGACGTGCAGGCGGTCTGCGCGGGGTTCGTCTACGCGATGGCCACTGCCAACGCGATGATCGTCTCGGGGCAGGCCGACCGGCTGCTCCTGATCGGGTCCGAGACCTTCAGCCGCATCATGGACTGGTCCGACCGCTCCACCTGCGTGCTCTTCGGCGACGGTGCCGGCGCGCTGGTGCTGGGTGCCGCGGAAGGCACCGGCACCAACGCCGACCGCGGCATCCTGTCGGTCGATCTCAATTCCGACGGACGCTACCGCGACATGCTCTATGTCGATGGCGGCGTCTCCACCACCGGCGACGCGGGCAAGCTCAGGATGCAGGGCAACGCCCTGTTCCGCCAGGCGATCGAGAAACTCGCCGCCACCGCCGAGACAGCACTGGGCAAGGTCGGTCTCACCGGGCCGGACGTGGACTGGATCGTGCCGCACCAGGCCAATATCCGCATCATCCAGGGCACCGCGAAGAAACTGGGCCTGCCGATGGACCGCGTCATCGTCACCGTGCAGGATCACGGCAACACCTCCGCCGCGTCGATTCCTCTCGCGCTGTCTGTGGGCGTGGCCGAGGGCCGTATCCGCGAGGGCGACCTGCTGCTTTCAGAGGCGATCGGCGGCGGACTGGCCTGGGGGGCGGTGGTGCTGCGCTGGTAAACAGTGCCTGTGCCTGCGAAATTCCGCAGGCAACGCCGCCGCAAAGGGCCATCGCGATTGACACGGCACGGGCTTCACCGCAAACTGCCGTGAAAAATTGCGGGGATGGTATGACCAACAAGACCTTGACGAGGATGGACCTCAGCGAAGCGGTATTCCGCGAGGTGGGGCTGTCGCGCAACGATGCGTCTCAGATGGTGGAAAGCGTGCTCACCTACGTTTCCGATTCGCTGGCGCGCGGCGAGACGGTCAAGATTTCCTCATTCGGCACCTTCTCGGTGCGCGACAAGTCGGCCCGCGTGGGCCGCAATCCGAAGACCGGCGAGGAGGTTCCCATCCAGCCGCGCCGCGTGCTCACCTTCCGGCCCTCGCACCTGATGAAGGACCGCGTGGCGATCGGCAACAAGCGCTGAAGGTCCCGCCGCAGATGGGCAAATCCGCCGACGCCTTCCGCACCATCAGCGAGGTGGCAGACTGGCTCGAGGTGCCCGCCCATGTGCTGCGCTTCTGGGAAAGCAAGTTCACACAGGTCAAGCCGGTGAAACGTGCCGGCGGGCGTCGCTATTACCGCCCCGCGGACATGCGGCTCCTGGGCGGGATCAAGGTGCTGCTGCACGACGAGGGGCTCACCATCAAGGGTGTGCAGAAGATGCTGCGCGAACAGGGGGTCAGCCACGTCGCCGCGCTCTCACCCCCGTTTGCCGGGGACGCGGCGGTGCCCGAGCCGCCGCCCGTCGCGCAGGTGCTTACCTTCGCCCGTCCCGACGACGCGCAGGACGCCGGGATTGATGGAACAGGACACACCGTGGCAGACGAGGTACCCCCCGGGCCCGCGACTGAACCCGACGCCGCGCCCGAAGCGGAGCCCGCGCCGGACCGGGACGCCGGAGCAGACCCCGAACCGGGTATGACGGCGGACCCCGCGCCCGAACAAGCCGCCGCACGGGATGAGAGCCCGGACAGCCCCGCAGCTTCGGACACGGCACCGGCTACCGAACCGGAAGCCGCATCCGGGCCGGAACCGGAAGCCGCGTCCGAACCTGACAGCGACACGAGCGCTGCGCCGGACCCCGTGCCGCCTGCCCCCGCCCTGCCCCCGCTGCCCGACCTGCCGCCCGATCCGCCCGACGACGTGACCGCCGCGCCCGGCGCGCTCGCCCGGCTCGCCGCGCTGCCGCGGCCCCTGCCCGCGCGGCTCGCCCCGGGCCTGTCGGCGCTCGCAGAGCGGCTGCGCGCGGCGGGCACACCAAAGCCATGAGCGGCGGCAATATTTCGCAGCGCCCCCCTTGCCCCCGCGCGCAAAACCAGTATGAACGGCGCATCGTCGGGCTATGGCGCAGCCTGGTAGCGCGTCCGTCTGGGGGACGGAAGGTCGCAGGTTCGAGTCCTGCTAGCCCGACCAAGTCGATCGACGATCCCACCGCCCGCGTCTCGCGGCACCTCTCTGCGGGCCGAGGGGGCCAGCGATGACCGGCGTTCTCTCCTGCCAGCAGATTGCGGCCATGATCGGCGCGGGCCGGATCGCCACGGATACCGCCATCCTGCCCGAACAGGTTCAGCCCGCCAGCCTCGATCTGCGCCTCGGGCCCGTGGCCTACCGCGTCCGCGCCTCGTTCCTGCCCGGTGCCGGGCAGACCGTCGCCGACCGGCTCGACGAATTCGGGATGCACCGCATCGAGCTCGGCCCCGGCGCGGTGCTGGAAAAGGGCTGCGTCTACCTCGTCCCGCTGATGGAGCGGCTGTCGCTCCCCGAGGGCGTGCAGGCTGTCGCCAATGCCAAGTCCTCCACCGGGCGGCTCGACCTGCTCACCCGCACCATCACCGATGGCGGGACCGAGTTCGACCGCGTGCCCCCCGGCCATAGCGGCCCGCTCTATGCCGAGATTTGCCCGCGCTCCTTCTCGGTGCTCGTGCGGCCCGGAATGCGCCTCAACCAGATCCGCTTCCGCTCCGGCGACGCGCGGCTATCGGATGCGCAGATGCACAGCCTGCACGCCGAGTCGCCGCTTGTCGACGGCCCGGCGGTGATCGATGGCGGACTCGCCTTCTCCGTCGATCTGCGCCCCGAGGCGGGCACGCTCACCGGCTACCGCGCCAAGCCGCATACCGGGCTCATCGACCTCGACCGAGTCGGCCACTACCCGGCGGCGGATTTCTGGGAAGAGGTGCACGCGCGCGACGGCCATATCGTCCTCGACCCCGGCGCGTTCTACATCCTCGTCAGCCGCGAGGCGGTGCACATCCCGCCCGGCTTCGCCGCCGAGATGGCCCCCTTCCTGGCGATGGCGGGAGAATTCCGGGTGCATTACGCGGGGTTCTTCGATCCCGGCTTCGGCCACGCGGCGGCGGGCGGCGCGGGCGCGCGCGGCGTGCTCGAGGTGCGCTGCCACGAGGCCCCCTTCGTGCTCGAACACGGCCAGATCGTCGGACGGCTTGTCTACGAACGCATGGACCGGGTGCCCGACCGCCTCTACGGCGCGGGCATCGCGTCGAACTACCAGGGTCAGGGGCTGAAACTGGCCAAGCACTTCCGCGCCTGACGCGGCCTCAGAAGCGGCCCATCCGCTTGCCGAGCTTCATCGTCTTGCGGGCGTTCTGCGCGGTCTTCTTTCCGTCGGGTCCGTTCCCGCCGCGCCCGCGCGTGACCTTGTCGATCCCGGCGTTGACGCCTCGGCGCATCACCTGCCGCATGACCATGCGGACCACCATGTTGATCATCTGGTTGGCGTTCATTGCGCCCTCCTGTCGCTGCCTCTGCGCCGCAATGTAGCACCGAACCATGCAGAAATCAGGGCGGAACTCCCGATTTTCTTATCCGTTTCCTGCCCCACCGTTCACGCGACGCGCCGAACCGTGCGGTTCGCGCCGCGAACCTGCAGCTTCGTCAGTCCTCGAACAGCTCGTTCTGCCCCGGCGCGGGCTCCTCCGCGTCGTCGTCCTCCGCGCCCATCCGCGGCAATGTTCCCGGCGGCGGGCGGTTGTCCAGCAACCCCGCGGCGCGCAATTCCCTGAGCCCCGGCAGGTCGCGCGCGCTTTCCAGCCCGAAATGATCGAGGAAGGCTTCGGTAACCACGAAGGTCACCGGACGGCCCGGCGTCATCTTGCGCCTGCCGAACCGAATCCATTCCATTTCAAGGAGTTGATCGACAGTTCCGCGGCTCACGGATACCCCCCGTATCTCCTCGATCTCGGCGCGGGTGACCGGCTGATGATAGGCGATGATGGCCAGCGTCTCGATCGCCGCGCGGCTCAGCTTGCGCGTCTCCACCACCTCGCGCCGCATCAGGAAGCCGAGGTCGGGGGCCGTGCGCATGGCCCAGCCGTCGCCCACCTTCACAAGCGTAACTCCCCGTCCTTCATACCTTTTTTTCAAATGCACCAGCGCCTCCGCCGGATCGCAGCCGTGCGGCATCCGCGCCGCCATCTCGCGCGTGTCCATCGGCTCGGTGGCGGCAAAGAGCATCGCTTCGACCATGCGCTCCTGCTCGGCTATCGGCGGGGCCTCGAACAGGCTTTCCTTATCTTCTTCAATATCCTGCGGCATGATCTTAATCCTTCCGGCGCATCTCGACCGGGGCGAATGTCTCGCCCTGTCGCAGCTCCGCGCGCCCCTCTTTCACCAGCTCCAGCGCCGCGGCAAAGGTCGAGGCCGTGGCCGAGCGGCGTGCCCGCGGATCGGCGGTGAACCCCTCGGGCAGAAAGCCCGCGATATCGGTCCAGGACACCCAGTCGCCGATCACCCCGCGCAACCCCTCAAGTGCTTGTTCAATAGTGAAAATCTTGTCACGATCCATGACGTAAGGGCGGAATTCGTCGCGCGTGCGCAGCCGCGCATAGGCTTGCATCAGGTCCAGCAGTGTCGCCGTATGACGCACCTCCCGCCGCCGCGTCACGTCCTCTGGCAGACCGCGGGCAAAGAAATCCCGCCCCAGCCGGTCCCGCGCCATCAGCCGCGCGGCGCAATCCCGCATCGCCTGAAGCCGCTCGAGCTGAAACGCCAGGTGCGCCGCCATGTCCTCGCCCGACGGTCCCTCCTCGGCGGGGTCCGGCGGCAAGAGCAGCCGCGACTTGAGAAACGCCAGCCACGCCGCCATGACAAGGTAATCCGCGGCCAGCTCGATCCGCAGGGCGCGCGCCTGCTCGACGAAGGTGAGGTATTGCCGCGCCAAGTGCAGGACGGAAATACGCCTCAAATCAACCTTTTGTGTGCGCGAGAGCGTCAACAGCAGGTCCAGCGGCCCCTCGAAACCGTCGACATCAACAATCAGCGCCTCCGCCTCTAGCCGTTCGGCCACGGGCACCGGTTCCGCGCTGTCATCGAAGGTGTCTTCAGCCATTCCGCTGCCCGCCCGTCAGCGCATCAAGCTGCGCCGCGAGGGCGGAAATGTCAACCGGATCGGGTGTCCGGCGCGCGGCCAGCGCCCGCTTGGCGCGGTCCTGAGCGCTCGCGCGCATCTCGCCCGCCGCCGCCGCGACGGCCTGCCGTTCGGCCAGCGTGCCGTTGCAGTGCAACACCACGTCGCATCCCGCCGCGAGCGCGCACCGCGCCCGCTCCACGAGACTGCCCGACAGCGCGTCCATGCCTATATCGTCGGTTATCAGCAGTCCGTCAAAGCCGATGGAGCGCCGAATTACCTCAATTATTACAGGGGATAAGGTGGCAGGTCGCGGATCGAGCGCGTCATAGACCACGTGCGCCGTCATCGCCATGGGCAGATCGGCCAGCGCCTCGAACGGGGCGAAATCCACCTCGGCCAGATGCGCCGCCGGGGCCGTGACGTGCGGCAATTCGTGGTGGCTGTCGATGCCCGCCCGCCCGTGCCCGGGGATATGCTTGACCACCGGCAGCACGCCCCCCTCCATCAGCCCGTCCGCCACCGCCCGGCCAAACAGCGCCACCCGCCCCGCCGTCTCGCCGTAACAGCGGTCGCGCAGGAACGGGTGGGTGTCGCGCCCGGCCACATCCACCAGCGGCGCGCAATTGCTGTCGATGCCCAGATCGGCCAGCTCTGCCGCGATGACCCGGTAGCGCAGGTGCAGCGCCTCGGCCGCCCGCTCCCCAGCCGCCGTCACCTGATAGAGTGGCGGGGGCCAGTCGCGCCAGAGCGGCGCGCGCAGCCGCTGCACCCGCCCGCCCTCTTGGTCGATGGTGATGATCGCGTCATGCCCTGCCGCCTCGCGCAACTCGTCGCACAGCGCACGCACTTGCTCGGGGCTGTCGATATTGCGCCCGAACAGGATGTATCCGAAAGGCAGTGCATCTCTGAAAAACGCCTTCTCACCGGCGCTTAGCCGGTGCCCTTCAATCCCCGTTATGATCGCGCCAAAACGCGTCAACGGGTGACCACCGGGATGCACTCGGCGCGCTCGGCCTGCAGGGCCGAACAGAAACGGCGCGCATCGGCAAGGTCTTCGAAGCCAACGGCGCGCAGACGGTAGAAGGTGCGACCGCCGCTCTCGGCGCGTTGCACGACGCGGCGCTTGCCGTCGAGAAGATCGCCGAGACGGGCACTCAGGCGCTCCCATTCGGCGCGCGCAACATCGGCGGAATCGAAGGCTCCGAGTTGTGCGAGCCGGGAGCCGACCGGCAGGCTGTCGGGATCCACGTCGATCGACGGCGCACTCGTCGCCGCGGCCAGGGCGTAGGTCACCGGGTCGGGCAGCGCCGGACGCAACCTCGGACGCAGCGACCGCCCGATCCCGCCCTCGACCGTTTCATCGCGTGCCCCGGGCTCCGGTGTGGCCTTAGCAGGGGCGTCCGGGGCGGCCTGCGCCGGATGTCGCGCCACCGCGAGGTGCACGTCCCCCGAACGATCCGTCCCTGCGGCTTGCGCCGCGACACTGGCCATCCGCGGGATATCCTCGAGCGTCAGATCGAGCGGCGGCGGCGCGATGATCACACGCTCGGGCGGCTCTGCCGTCGCACCCTGCGCCGCCACGCGGTTGACCGACAGACCCTGATGCGCGGCCTCGCGCCCGCCCGGCTCGACAGGGGTCTCGCGCATTGGCCCGTCGAGCGCGCGCACCACCGGCACGCCCGACACGTCACGCACCACCACGCCATAGCCCCAGTGACCCACGCCTGCGACGAGCGCAATCGAGACAAGCGCACCCGCGATGTTCGTGAATTTTGTAAAGGCCGCCGTGCGACCGTCTTGCCCGGATGCATCCCGGGCTGCCTGCATCTCCGCCATGCTCTGCCTCTCGCCCCGGCGATACATGGCCGCCGGTCCTGATTGCCTGCTCGCCCCGGCGGCGGCGGCGTTCAGCGCATCTCGTCCACCGGAGTGACACCGAGGATACCAAGACCGGCGCAAATCACAACCGTCGCCGCGCGCACCAGCGCGATTTTCCCGCGCGTTGTGGCCGGGTCACCCTCTTGCAGGAAGCGCAGGGACGGATCGTCATGGCCGCGATTCCACAGGCCGTGGAGCTCGGAGGCGAGATCGTAGAGGTAAAACGCCACGCGGTGCGGCTCGCCCGCGCGCGCGGCAATCTCCACCTGCCGGGGCCATTCCGCGATCTTGCGCGCGAGTGCCAGCTCCGCCTCGTGGGCGAGCACCGACAGGTCAGCCTCCGAAAGCGCGTCATCGCCGGCGTCAATCCCCGCCGTCTCGGCCTTCCGAAGTACCGAGTTGACCCGCGCATTGGCATACTGAACGTAAAAGACCGGGTTGTCCCTGGACTGCTCCAGCACCTTGTCGAAGTCGAAATCGAGCGGCGCGTCGTTCTTGCGGGTGAGCATGACGAAGCGGGTCACGTCCGCGCCCACCTCGTCCACCACGTCGCGCAGGGTGACGAAGGTGCCCGCGCGCTTGGACATCTTGAACGGCGCGCCGTTCTTGTAGAGTTTGACCAGTTGGCACAGCTTGATCTCGATCGGCACGCGACCGTCTGACAGCGCCGAGACGGCGGCCTTCATGCGCTTGACATAGCCGCCGTGATCGGCCCCGAACACATCGATCAGGAGGTCGTAGCCCCTTGAAATCTTGTCGTAATGGTAGGCGATATCGGGCGCGAAATAGGTCCACCCGCCGTCGGATTTCATGATCGGGCGATCCACGTCGTCTCCGTGCTCGGTGGATTTGAACAGCGTCTGCTCGCGCGGCTCCCAATCCTCGGGCATCTTGCCCTTTGGCGGCTCCAGCACGCCGCGATAGATCAGGCCCTTGCCACGCAGATTCTCGATCGCCGCCTCGATGCGGCCTGTGCCGTAGAGCGACTTTTCAGAGAAGAAGTGATCCATCTCGACGCCGAGCGCCGCCAGGTCCTCGCGGATGAGCGCCATCATCGCATCTGTGGCAAAGTCGCGCACTTCGGCCAGCCAGACGGCTTCGGGCTGATCGACATAAGCCGCGCCGACCTCTTGCATCAGCGCCTCGCCGACCGGCTTGAGGTAATCGCCCGGGTAGGTGCCGTCGGCAAAGGCCACCTCCTGCCCGTGCGCCTCGAGATAGCGCAGATAAACCGACCGCGCGAGCACATCGACCTGAGCGCCGCCGTCGTTGATGTAGTACTCGCGGGTCACGTCGTAGCCTGCGAAATGCAGCAGGCTCGCCAGTGCGTCGCCGAACACCGCACCGCGCGTGTGGCCCACATGGAGCGGCCCGGTGGGGTTCGCCGAGACGTATTCGACGTTGACACGGCTCCCCTGCCCCATGTCTGACCGGCCGAATTCCGTGCCCTGCCGCAGAGCCGCGCGCAGCACCTCGTGCCAGACAGCGGGTGCGAGCCGCAGGTTGAGAAAACCGGGGCCGGCCACTGCGGCGCTGTCGATGCGCGGATCGGCGGCGAGGCGTTCGGCCAGCACGGCCGCTATGTCACGCGGCTTCAGCCCCGCCGGTTTCGCCAGCACCATCGCGGCATTCGTGGCCATATCGCCATGCGCGGGATCGCGCGGCGGCTCGACAGTGACGTTGCCCAGGTCCAGCGCGGCAGGCAGCGCGCCGTCGTCCTGCATAACGCTCAGAGTATCGAGAACAAAACCGCGAATATCGTCGAAGAGGTTCATGACCCGCCTTTCCGTGTTGGCACGCGCGCCGGTTTACCACCGGTGGACCGGGCGTCAATCGGCTAGGATCGCGTCGCGGTCGAATGACCCTCGCTCAGCGCGCCGGTCTGCCTCACCGGTCCCATGAAGATTGCCAGGAGCAGTGTCGCATCCGCAGGCAGATCACACACTGCCCGGCAGGTCGGTCGCCGCCACGCCGTCGACCAGCCGCGCGTGGCTCTGCAATGCGAAGCGGTCGGTCATCCCGGCGATATAGTCGCCCACAAGCCGCGCCAGCGCGGCCCGGTCCGTGGCCTGTGCCACGTCGGCGCGCCATTCTTCGGGAAGGTGGCCGGGTGCGTCGAGATAGATGGGGAAAAGTTCGCCGATCACCCGTCCCACCATGCGCCGCATCTCGTTCACGGCGGGCGCGCGATACATGCGGGTGAAGAGAAAGGCCCGGATTGCCTGCAAATCCTGCCACATCGCGGGGGAGAACCGGATCACCGGCACTCCTAGGCCGCGCAATTCCTCGACCGAGCCCGGCGCGTGCACGGCGAGCAGGCGCTGGCTCTCGGCGATCACGTCGCCCACCATCTCGCCGAACACGCGGCGCAGCGCCTCGTGGCGGCGGCGTTTTGGGCCGAGCCCGGGATGGAGCCGATCCACCTCGGCGTAACAGGCACCGACGATGGGCAGGTCCGCGATCTCGGCGTCGGTGAACAGCCCCGCGCGCAGCCCGTCATGCAGGTCATGATTGTTGTAGGCGATGTCGTCGGCGATGGCCGCGACCTGCGCCTCACCGCCCGCATGGCTGCCAAGTTCCAGCCCGTGCACCGCGTCGCATTCCGCCAGCGCCAACGGCAGATCGCCCGTCACCGGGCCGTTATGCTTAGCGAGGCCCTCAAGCGTCTCCCATGTCAGGTTAAGGCCGTCGAAGGCGGCGTAGTGGCGTTCGACCACCGTCACGATCCGCAGCGCCTGTGCGTTGTGATCAAACCCGCCATATGGGGCCATCAGCGCCGCGAGCGCATCCTCACCCGCATGTCCGAAGGGGGTGTGACCGAGATCGTGGGCGAGCGCCACCGCCTCGGTCAGGTCGGTATCGAGGCCGAGCGCCCCGGCGATCGTGCGCGCCACCTGCGCCACCTCGATCGAATGGGTGAGACGCGTACGATAGTAGTCGCCCTCGTGGGCCACGAACACCTGCGTTTTGTGCTTCAATCGGCGAAAGGCGCTGGAATGGATGATCCGGTCGCGGTCGCGCTGAAAGGGCGAGCGAAAGGCGCTCTCCTCTTCCGCCACGCGGCGGCCGCGGGTGCGGGCGGGGTCGGTCGCGAAGGGGGCGGTCATGGATCGGTCCTTGTGGCGCGGCGTTCGGGGCATATATTGCAGAATGACGGCCCACGCGAAACCACAGAGGATGCCCATGCAACTTCCCCCCAAGGTCACCCCCCGCGCCTACGCCCGCCTCGCCGAGATCGGCGCAAGCGAGAAGGGTCAGGCGCTGCGCGTGGCTGTTGAAGGCGGCGGCTGTTCCGGGTTTCAATACGACATCCGCCTCGACGCCCCCGCCGAGGATGATCTCGTACTCGAAGCCGAAGGCGAGCGGGTGGTGGTGGATAGTGTCTCTCTGCCGTTCCTCGCGGGTGCGACCATCGACTTTACCGAAGAGTTGATCGGCGCGCGTTTCACCATCGACAACCCCAATGCCACCACCTCCTGCGGGTGCGGCACCTCGTTTTCGATCTGAAAGCGCCGGCGCGCCACAGCAGGACGTTTGCCGCGTGACACACCCGCTGCCGCCCGCAAGCGTTATCCCCGCGCAGGCGGGGATCTCCCGGTGGACAGAGACCCTCGGGTCACGCCCCAGGGTGTCGCGGCGCTCGGGTCTGATCCGAGCCTTGCACAGCAGACGGACACGCGCGATAGAGAGGGCGTCATCTCGGAGGCATGGCCCATGCGCATCGCGTGTTTCAACATCAACGGGATCAAGGCGCGCCACGCCGCGCTCTGCGAGTGGCTGGACGAGGCGTCGCCGGACGTGGTGTTGCTGCAGGAAATCAAGTCGGTCGACGAGAATTTCCCGCGCGAGATATTCGAGGAGCGCGGCTACAACGTCGAGACCCACGGGCAAAAGGGCTTCAACGGCGTGGCGATCCTGTCGAAATTCCCGCTCGAGGATGTCTCGCGCGGCCTGCCAGGCGACGACAGCGACGAGCAGGCGCGCTGGATCGAGGCCACGGTGACGGGCAAGACCGGTGCGCTGCGCGTCTGTGGGCTCTACCTGCCCAACGGCAACCCCGCGCCGGGGCCGAAATACGACTACAAGCTCGCGTGGATGGAACGGATGCACGCCCGCGCGGCGGCGCTTCTGGCCACCGAGGAGCCGGTGCTCATGGGCGGCGATTACAATGTCATCCCGCAGGACGAGGACGCCGCCCGCCCCGAGGCGTGGGGCGAGGACGCCCTCGCCCTGCCCGAGAGCCGCGCTGCCTTTCGCCGCCTGCTGCATCTGGGGCTGACCGAGGCGTTCCGCGCCCGTGTGCAGGGGCCGGGGCACTACACGTTCTGGGATTACCAGGGTGGGGCGTGGCAGCGAAACAACGGCATCCGCATCGACCACATGCTGCTCAGCCCGCAGGCTGCCGACCGGCTGACCGATTGCGGCATCGACACGGCGGTGCGTGGGCGCGATAAGCCCTCGGATCATGTGCCGCTCTGGGTCGACCTGGAAATCTGAGCACGGTTTCAGGCGGCGAACGGCCAGTCGCGCGCGTAATGTCCGTCCGCGAAACCGGGGCTGACGCGGCCCAGCCACGGTGCCTGCCATGCGCCCCCAAGCATCCAGTCAAGCTCGGGGTCACGGATGCGTTTGGTGCAGCCATTGGGCACGAGGCCGATCTCGCCGAGATAGACCTCGCCGCCGCGGATGAACATGTCCACCCGGATAAAATCGAAGAATTGCCCGATCGCCTCGGCACCCTCCACCATCAGGTCCAGCCATGCGGGCGGCGCGACGGGCCGCGCCCTGCCCTTGCGCACGTAAAGCTGTTTGTTCAGCCAGGTGCCCAACCGGCTGTAGACCGTCTGCAGATGCGTGCCCGAGCGATCGGCGTCGTGCTGATAGACCACAACGCGCCCGTTGCAGACGTAGAATTTCCAATCCGCCGCATCTTCCATGCCCTCGCGCAGGTCCTCCTCGAGATAAATCGCGCGATCCATCAGCTCGTACCACCAAAGGCTCAACCGCGTGCTGTGCACCCGTCTGAGCCACCGTCGCGTGAGCCGGCGCAATTCCGTGCGGGTGTCCTCGTCGAGCGGGAAAGTCACCGGCAGGTTGGTCCCCGAGCCGTGGTTGCATTTGAGCCAGTAGGTGCCCGGCGCGATCTCTTCATTGCCAGGCAAGTCGGGCGTGTCCGTCCGCCACAGGATGCGCGGGCGGCGGATCTGCGCGTGCAGGTGGGGCGGCAGCCAGTCATGGGCGCGCAGCTTGTCCGAGGGTGTGACACGCGGGATCAGGCCGAAGAACTTGAACAGCAACTGCTTGTTGGTGAAGGTCTGCGGGTCGATGAGGTCGGGCCAGCACTCGTGGTTCTTGCGGTAAATCTCCACCGAGCGCACCAGGCCCGGTGCGAACGCGTCGCCCAACATCTCGACGCCGCGCAGATAACGCTCCGGCAACGGCTCGTGGATGCCATGCAGACCCTCGTCGGCTATACGCTCAAGCGCCTGTATGACGAATTCTTCGGTGCCCAACCCCGTGCCCCAAGCCTGCGGGCGGCATGTGTGCCTCCCGACCGTCAGCCATCGTTGACCGCCCGCCCGGCGGCGTCAATCGCGTTGTAGCCGTAGATCCAGTCGAATTGCCGAATCAGCCGGTCTGGTGCCAGCCGTCCCCCGGCGCGTAGCGCGGTGTGCGCGGCCCATCTCAGCGGTGGGAAGGAGAGGTGGTATTTCCATGCATTGCCGCTTGCCGCCGCGACCACCCGGCGCGCGCGGTGCTCTCGCAGGGCCTGGTAGCGCGCCAGCCCCGAGCCGATGTCCCCCGCCGCGTCGAGCGCGGCCGCGAGAATCCAGCCATCCTCCAGCGCAAGACACGCCCCCTGCGCCATGAAGGGCAGCGTGGGATGAGCCGCATCCCCGAGAATTGCCACCCCCTCGCCATGCCACGCGCGCGCCACCTCGTGCCGGAAAAGGCCCCACAGGTTGACCGATCCGACCGCGCCGAGCATCTCCTGCACCTCGCCGCAGAAGTCGCCGAAGGCCGCGCGCAGCGCCTGCGGATCGTCGGTCTGGCTCCAGCTTTCGGCGGTCCACGCGGCGCGCTCCTGCACCGCCACAAGGTTCAACCGGTCGCCACCGCGGATAGGATAGCTCACCACATGGCGCATCGGCCCCATGTGCACGCGCACCTCCGCGCCGCGCCCGGGGCTGTTGGGGACCAGCGCGCGCCACGCGACTTGGCCGGTAAAGAACGGCATCCGGGGGCCGTTGAGTGCGGCACGCACCACCGAATGCAGTCCGTCCGCGCCGATCACGAGATCGGCATCGAACCCGGCACCGCTGGCCAGATCGACGCGCGGGCGCGCCCCGGCGGCGACGCCGGTGATCCGCTGCAACAGCCTGATGCGCACGCCCGCCGAGCGCGCGCCCTCGGCCAGGATGTCGATGAGATCGGCACGGTGGAGGAAATGATAGCCGCCCTGCCCCGTTTCCGAGAGATCAAGCCGCAGGACTTCGCCGCCGCGGTAGTCGCATAACTGCACAGCCTGCGCCGAAACCGCGCGCTGCCGCAGCTCCTGGCCGAGCCCGAGCGCATCGAGCACCCGCGCGCCGTTGGGGCTAATCTGAAGACCGGCACCCACCTCGGCGATCTCTGGCGACTGCTCGAGCACGGTGACATCGGCCCCGCGGCGGGCCAGAGCTTGCGCCGCCGCAAGCCCGCCGATCCCCGCGCCGATCACGGCGATCTTCGTCTTGTCCAGACCCATCGATCCCTTTCCCGAAAAGGACGCGCGCCGGAGGTGTGCCCCGGCGCGCGCCTGTCAAATCCCGTTGTCCGAGGCCACGCCTCAGTCGTCGCGATGCACCTTTTCGCGGCGCTCGTGGCGCTCCTGCGCCTCGAGCGTCATGGTGGCGATCGGGCGCGCATCCAGCCGTTTGAGGCTGATCGGCTCACCCGTCACCTCGCAATAGCCGTACTCCCCATCCTCTATGCGGCGCAGGGCGGCGTCGATCTTGGCCACGAGCTTGCGCTGGCGGTCCCGGGTGCGCAATTCCAGAGCGCGGTCGGTTTCCTCGCTGGCGCGATCCGCCACGTCGGGAATCGCCCGCGTGCCATCCTGCAGGGATTCTATCGCTTCGCGGCTGCCCTCGAGCAGTTCGAGCCGCCACCGCACCAGCTTGCGGCGAAAATACTCCAACTGCCGTTCATTCATGAACGGCTCGTTTTCCGCGGGTGTGTAATCCTCTGGCAAGAACACTTCGGCTTTCATCTCGATCCCCTCGTCAAGGCCAGTGTCCGGCATCTTGAACTCCTCAGACAGTCGGTGCCTTCGAGCGCTCATCTACACGCGGTGCCGCGGAATGTCACTAGCCAATCACGCGGCATTGATGCGACCGGGCGAAGTGTCTAGGGTCCGGTCATTGCTTCCATTTCCGCAGGCGAAGGAGCCGAGCGACCGATGAAATTCGAAGGAACCGACGCCTATGTCGCCACCGGAGATCTGACCGTGGCGGTCAATGCCGCCGTGAAGCTCGAGCGACCGCTTCTCGTCAAAGGCGAGCCGGGCACCGGCAAGACCGAACTCGCCCGGCAGGTGGCGCGGGCGATGAGCATGCCGCTCATAGAATGGCATGTCAAATCAAGCACGCGCGCCGCGCAGGGCCTCTATGAATACGATGCTGTCAGCCGCCTGCGCGACAGCCAGCTCGGCGACGCGCGCGTGAACGACGTCGCCAACTATATCCGCCGTGGCAAACTGTGGGAGGCGTTCGCAGCCGAGGAGCGCGTGGTGTTGCTCATCGACGAGATCGACAAGGCCGATATCGAGTTCCCCAACGACCTGTTGCAGGAACTCGACCGCATGGAATTCCACGTCTACGAGACCGGCGAGACGGTGCGCGCGCGCTGCCGCCCGGTCATCATCATCACCTCCAACAACGAGAAGGAACTGCCCGACGCCTTTTTGCGGCGCTGTTTCTTTCACTACATCCACTTTCCGGAGGCCGAAACGCTCAAACGCATCGTCGCGGTGCATCATCCCGGCATCAAGGAAGAACTGCTCGCAACGGCGCTCACGCAGTTCTACGAGATTCGCGACACGCCGGGCCTGAAGAAGAAACCCTCCACCTCGGAAGTGCTTGACTGGCTGAAACTCATTCTCGCCGAGGATCTCGAACCCGACGACCTGCGCCGTGACGGGGCGGACGCGCTGCCCCGGTTGCACGGTGCACTGCTCAAGAACGAGCAGGACGTGCACCTGTTCGAGCGGCTCGCCTTCATGGCACGACGCGGGCGGTAAGAATTTCCAGATTCAGGCATTTTGCCCCTGACATCGGGCCGGATCCGTGCCATTCATAGTCCAAAGGCGATCTTTCCGATAATGGAGGCGCGCATGGATCATGCAACGGTGATGACGCTCGTGCAATGGGCGCAAGGGGCCGATTGGCGGCTCTCCCTGCAGCATTCCTGCCCCCGCCACGCGCTTGTTTGGATGACGCGCGGACAGGGGATCGCCGTGGTCGAGGGCGTCCGTCGCGGCGTCGGCGTGCACAACGCGCTGGTATTGCCGGCAGGCACGATGTTCTCGCTCGATCCGGGCAAGTCCGGCTTCGGCCTCGTCTGCGAGATGCCCGCGCAGGCGGTCGCACCCATGCCTGACCGGTCGCTGCATTTGCGCGTGCGCGACGTGATGGGCCAGAACGAGCTCACTGCAATCTTCGAGGCGATGCAGCGCGAGCAGAACGACGCGCGCCAGTTCTCGGAAGAGGCGGTGGACGCGCAGGCGGCGCTGATGAGCGTCTGGCTGCGCCGTGCCATACTCTCGCATCCCGAAGAGCCCGCCTCCGGTGCCGCCGGGCGGCTGGTGCGGGCCTATGTAGCGCTGATCGAGCGCCATCACGCCAGCACCCGCAGCATGGCAGACCACGCCCGCACGCTGGGTGTGACGCCCACGCACCTGACCCGCGTCTGCCGCCGCCTCTCCGGTCTGAGCGCAGCCGAGTTGCTGACGGAGCGTAGCCTGCACGCCGCGCGCGACCTGATCGAGGCGGGGGATCGCCCGATGTCGCAGATCGCCGCCGAACTCGGTTTCGGCAGCGCCGCATATTTCTCGCGCTTCATCCTGCACCACACCGGAAAGACCCCGTCCGACCTGCGCGGCACCGCCCGCGCGCGCGCCGCGTCACCGGGTTCCGGCGCGGTCCGACAGGTGATCTGACGCTCCATCCGGCTTGCACGCGCATACGCGGCGGTCTCTAATGACAATGGTTACCAAGCGAGAGGATTCGCTATGCCGCGCCCTGCCCCGCCCCGTCATCCCGGCCTCGTCGCGATGTGTGACGATCTGCGCGCAGGCCGGATGGGGCGACGGGCGTTTCTTGGTCACGCCACGGCACTCGGGCTCGGCGCGGGGGCAGCGCTGTCGCTCGCCGGAGTGACGGGCACGGCGCGCGCGGAGCCTGCCATCGTGCCAGGAGGCACGCTTCGCATCCAGCAGAACGTCAAACCGCTCGGCGACCCGCGCAGCTTCGACTGGAGCGAAATGGGCAACATGACCCGCGGCTTTCTCGAATACCTGGTGGAATACCGCCGTGATGGCACCTTTCACGGCATGCTGCTCGAGGGGTGGGAGGTCAACGAAAACGCAACCCGTTACGTGCTGCGCCTGCGTCCGGGCGTGCGCTGGAACAATGGTGATCCGTTTGCCGCCGCGGATGTCGCGCACAATATCGCGCGCTGGTGCGACAGCACCGCGCCGGGCAATTCGATGGCCAGCCGTTTCCCGTCACTGATCGACTTTTCCACCGGGCAGGCGCACAAGGGGGCGATCGAAATCACTGATCCGCTCACGGTCACGCTTCACCTTGCCCGGCCCGACATCTCGCTTATCGCCAGCATGTCGGATTATCCGGCGGCAATCGTTCATCAGAGCTACAATGGCGGCGATCCTTTCGCGCACGGGGTCGGCACCGGGCCGTTCCGCCCTGTAAGCCTCATAGTTGGCGAGCGCTGCGTGCTCGAGCGCAATCCCGGCCACCGCTGGTGGGGAACAGAGGTGTTCGGCGGCCCTTGGCTCGACCGGGTGGAATTCATCGACCTCGGGACCAACCCCACCACCTGGCTCGCTGCCGCCGAGGCGGGCGAGATCGACCTGCTTTATGAAAGCGTAGGTGCTTTCGTCCCGGCGATGGACTCCATCGGCTGGACCGCGACCCGCGTCGAGAGCGCCGCCACCATCGTGTTCCGCGGCGCGCAGAATGCCCGCATCGTCGGCACCAACCCCTACGCTCGCCGCGGCGTGCGTCGCGCGCTCGCACTGGCAGTGGATAACGCGATCTGCCTCGAACTCGGCCACGAGGGGCGCGGCACCGTCGCCCGCAATGATCACGTGAGCCCTCTGCATCCCGCCCATGCCGATCTCGGCCCGGTGGAATACGACCCGACCGAGGCGCGCCGCCTGATCACGCAAGCAGGGCTCAAGGGTTTCAAGCACGAACTCGTCACCCTCGATGACGAATGGCAGCGCTACAGCGGCGACGCGGTGGCGGCGCAGCTCCGCGATGCCGGACTCAGGGTGGACCGGCGCATCGTGCCGGGAGCAAGCTTCTGGGCCAACTGGCGCAAATACCCGTTTTCCGGCACGCAGTGGAATCACCGGCCCCTCGCCTTGCAGGTGCTGGGGCTGGCCTATCGCTCGAACGCGGCGTGGAACGAGACCGGTTTCGCCAACGAAGAGTTCGACGCCCTTCTCGACCAGGCAAACGCGCTCTTTGACGCCGACGCGCGCCGCCGTGTGATGGCGCGCCTTCAGTCGATCTTGCGCGAGGAAGGGGTCATCATCCAGCCCTATTGGCGCGACCTGCACAATCATCACAACGGGCGGGTAGTGAATGCCGCCAAGCATCCTGCCCACGAGATTCACCTCTATAAGATCGGGTTCGCGGCATGAGAGCGGCGGCTCAGCTTCCCAGGATGACACGCACGTAATTGCGCGTTTCCTTGTAGGGGGGCACGCCATTGTATCTCTCCACCGCCTGCGGCCCGGCGTTGTAGGCCGCTAGTGCCAGCCGCCACGAGCCAAACTTGCGGTATTGCGCGGCGAGGTAGCGCGCGCCGCCGTTGAGGTTCTGCCGCGGATCGCGGGGGTTGACGCCCAGCATCCGTGCGGTCTGCGGCATGAGTTGTGCCAGACCGATCGCCCCCTTGTGTGAGACGGCGTCGGCGCGCCAGCCCGATTCCTGCTGCACCAGCCGCAGGAACAGGTGCTCGGGGATGCCGTGGCTGTGCGCCGCCTGCTTGGCCATCTCGAGATAGGGGCCACGATAGGTGCCGTGAAACAAGGGCGATGGTGACAGGTCGCCCCACATCGTCGGCGTGACGAACCCCGGACGTTCGAGCCGCACGGTGCCCTTGCTCTTTTGCCGCTCGCGCCGGTCGAGAACGTTTGCCTGCGACTGGAACACATCGAGCCGCCCTTTTGTCGAGAGCGTATCGGCCAGACCAGGCTGCGCCCAAGCCAGCACGACGATCAACGCCACCAGTATTCCACGCATCCCCATTGATCCCCCGATCCGTCCACGCGCACCATACGAATTTTCTCGTGATTTTCGAGCCTTTTCCGCTCCGCAGCCTTCGGAGCGCGGGAAATCGCCGCCGGGAAGCGAATTTTAATCTTTCCTTCACGCTGTTGCGGTGGTGTAACCGAAGGCAAGACGCAACAGCGAGAACAAGGAGGGCGCGATGGCCGGCTCCGTCAACAAGGTTATCCTCATCGGCAACCTGGGCCGCGACCCGGAGACCCGCACGTTCCAGAACGGTGGCAAGGTTTGCAACCTGCGCATCGCCACCTCGGAGACGTGGAAGGACCGCAACACCGGTGAGCGCCGAGAAAAGACCGAATGGCACTCGGTGGCAATCTTCTCCGAACCGCTTGCGCGCGTCGCCGAGCAGTACCTGCGCAAGGGGTCAAAGGTCTATGTCGAAGGTCAGCTAGAGACCCGCAAGTGGCAGGACCAGTCTGGGCAGGACCGCTACAGCACCGAAGTCGTGCTGCGCCCCTATCGCAGTGAATTGACGATGCTGGACGGACGCGGCGATGGCGGCGGCGGGAGTGGTGGCGGTGGCGGCTATGGCGGCGACCGCGATCAGGGCTATGGCGGCGGCGATTACGGCGGCGGGGCCCCTGCGGGTCGCCCCGCAGGCGATATTGATGACGAGATCCCGTTCTAGGATTTGCGCACGGGCATCCGCACCGCTTTGCCTCTGGCCTTTCTGCGTCGCGGCGTCTAAGGCGCTTGCGGAACAGGATCAGGACATCGCCAAATGGATTTGCGCAACATCGCCATCATCGCCCATGTCGACCACGGCAAGACCACGCTCGTGGACGAATTGCTCAAGCAGTCCGGTGCCTTTCGCGCCGGGCAGGCCGTGGACGAGCGCGCGATGGATAGCAACGACCTCGAACGCGAGCGCGGCATCACCATCTTTGCCAAGCCCACCTCGGTGGTGTGGAAGAGCACCCGCATCAACATCGTCGATACCCCGGGCCATGCCGATTTCGGCGGCGAGGTCGAGCGTATCCTGAGCATGGTGGACGGCGTCGTACTGCTCGTCGATGCTGCCGAAGGCCCGATGCCGCAGACCAAGTTCGTGACCTCCAAGGCGCTGCGCCTCGGGCTGCGGCCCATCGTGGTGCTCAACAAGGCCGACAAGCCCGCCGCCGAGCCCGACCGCGTGCTCAACGAGGTGTTCGACCTGTTCGCCAGCCTCGATGCCAATGACGACCAGCTCGATTTTCCGCACATGTACGCCTCGGGGCTCAACGGATGGGCGGATCACGCGCTCGACGGGCCGCGCCGCGATCTCTCGGC
>Ga0102928_1000465_pt1 | contig 26303 bp, 20 predicted proteins | sample SalPonR1_B_D1_MG_FD_78504 | JGI IMG/M metagenome (GOLD analysis project Ga0102928, IMG submission 78504) | Salt pond soil microbial communities from South San Francisco under conditions of wetland restoration - Salt Pond MetaG R1_B_D1_MG | ecosystem: Environmental > Aquatic > Marine > Intertidal...
AAAGATCATTACTGAAAAAGCTGCTCCGAAGGCTGCTGCTTGAGATATCCCGAGGGTAAAAGGGGATCCAAGGGGATTTCTCAGGATAGCCTGCATTACAACACCGGCTCCGGCTAATCCAGCCCCTGATATTATTGAAGCCAGGATCTGTGGCAATCTTATGTTCCAGATTATTATGCTCCATCTGGTTGGAGTCTTCTGTCCCAGAAGTGCCTTGATAACTCCCGATAAAGGGATACTGACTGAGCCTGCGGATAATGCAGCTATTCCAAGAAAGACAAGTCCTGCGGTAGATATAATCAATAAAAGGATTTTCTGGTTTATATATTTTTTGTAGACTGTTGGTATCTCTCCGTGATCAAGATGCATGAAAGATTATCAATCTCCTGTTCCAGTCAGATTCTCAGAAATGGTATCTTATAGATCGATCTTTTTAAAGATAAGCTGGTCAAATGATTTTTGCATTTGTTCCATTACCTTGCTTCCAACCAGAAACTCATAGATCTCATCTGCTTTTTTATTCGGGTCTATATCAGTAAAACGGTCAGGATAAAGTACCTTACCCACAAAATATGCATCCGCAAGGATCGAACCAAAATTCTGACTGTACCAGTTATAAGGTAATACTCCATAGATTTGTTTCGATCGAACGGCATAAAGGTTGCTGTAGATCTCACTGTTCTTAAGTTCCCAGACTGCATTGGCTTCTTTTCCGGAATAAATAGTTGAGACATCTACGAAGATAACATCCGGGTCCCACTCCAGGAGTTTTTCCCTTGATATATTTGTATGTGTGGGTGTATTAGAAGATCCTTTTTCAGGAGCAGCCACGTTGAGCGCATTGGTATAGAGAAAAGGAGGGTATTCCGGTTCTGTGGACTGTATTCCGTGGGGCCCCTTAAAAGCGATACCGCCTACAAAGCAGGATAGGCGTAAATCGGTGTTTATCCCGGATGTCCTTTCCTGAAGGTCTTTAAGTGTCATTTCAAAAAAGGCTATTACCTTTTCAGCTCTTTTCATCCTGTTCATTACCTTCCCCAGTGTTCGAAGAGAACTATACAGTTGATCCTTGTTTTCTGCAAGGTTCCCATAATTAAGAGTAATTACGGGAATTCCTGTTTTCTGCTGGAGTTCTTCGGGGTTATATCCCATGCCGGGATAGGTCTTAAAGATAATATCTGGCAAAGGATCCAGGGATACTATCAGTTCGGGATTATCATTACCCCGAAATTCTCCAAACAGGGGATATTTCTTGAATTGCCTGTTGGCAAGTGCATAAGGTCTTGCTTCAAAGGTTGATCTTCTTAATTCCATATCATCAACAGCAACAACTTTGTCCTGGCCCTGGAGGTATGTTACAAGTCTGAGACATCCGGGTCCTGAACAGATAATGTGTTCAGGATATGGCGGTACCTCGATCGATCTTCCGGAAACGTCGGTCGGATCGACGGTTTCCCCTGATGAAATTGCAGGAATGAACACCAATATAGCAATTGTTGTTAAAATACAAGCGCAAAGCCTTTTGGCTAGAAATGTCATGATGTTTTTCACTCTCCCATAAATAAAATCGTAGCACGATTCTAAGGCAACGTGCTACAGATGGTTGTCATTATAACAGAAATTTACAAACATGTTATTATTAGATCCTCTTTGATTTTATATATTCCTGAGACTTATTGATTTTATGGACATGGATCATTAAAAGATAATAACGAATTCAGGATTATATAGCTTAGATTAAAAAATTTGATTTGAAAAACACTTGACGGTACCTTTATAATATGCTCTGGAAATGAAATAAGTATCGAAATAAAATCTTTGTTAATCATCTACAGAGGAGAGTTTATATTGAAAAAAATACCAAGGAACATTCTTATCCTGGTTACCATTGCAGCTATACTATTTTCGGGAATGAAGATAGTTAAACCTGTTTTTGCTGAAGGACAGCTCATTGAAAGTAAAATGCTCAATACCGAGGAGTCAAAAATTGAGAAGGAAGAGATTGTCACTCAAATTGCAGGGAAAGTAAAGAAGGATGTCATAGCCAGAAAGTTTAAGTCGGTTAATTCAAATCTTGAGAATTATGCAGCATCGAAGTTTTCTGAATATGTTATGGAGGCTTCCGCGGCATTTCAGATAGATCCATTCCTTATAGCGTCCATACTTATCAAGGAATCCCATGCAAAATACAAGGCAAGATCTTCCTGCGGTGCTTATGGTCTTATGCAGGTAAACTGGAGTGTTCACAGAGGAAATATCAGAAAAGCATTTTCAGAGATAGCTACTCTTTCTGATCTTATCCAGCCAAGAAATAACATTCTTGTAGGTACTTATATCTTTTCATGTTATATGCAATCTTCAGGGGGGGATATATCGGAAGCCCTTTCGAGATATCTTGGTGCCAGTGGGAGAAGATATATTGCAGGAGTCATGAAATATCACAGCCAGATGGTAGATAGCTATAGCAATATGATGGAAGTAATGCTCAAGAGGGAACTTACAGATACTACAGCATAGTCTATCGGTTCTTTCCGCATTAAAGAAAATATTCTAAATACCAGAAATTCAATGACCAGGGAGGATTTGATAGTTCATGTCTTCAGAAAAGACAAGATACGAATTTCAGACAGAGGCAAGACAGATATTGGAAATGATGGTGCATTCGGTCTATTCCAACAAGGATATCTTCCTGAGGGAGCTGATATCAAATAGTTCTGATGCACTGGATAAACTCAGGCTTGAAAAATTAACAAATGAAACTCTTTCTGATCTGGCACAGGAACCGGAGATCAGAATTGAGGTTGATAAAGAAGCCGGTTCTTTATCTATCTCTGATAATGGAATCGGGATGAACAATGAAGAAATTCGTGAGTTTATAGGGACTATAGCCAAGTCGGGTACAAAAGAGTACCTTGAAATTCTTAAAAAGAGTAGATCTGCCAATATTCCAGAGGAACTTATCGGACAGTTTGGAGTTGGTTTTTATTCATCTTTCATGGTAGCCGATAAGGTTACCCTTGTCACCCGGAGAGCGGGTGATTCTGAGGGCTGGAAATGGGAATCAAGCGGGGATGGTTCCTATACTCTCGAAAAGTTAGGTAAAGAACAGAATGGAACAGTGGTTACCCTGCATCTGAAAAAGCCGGAAGAGGAGACAGGGCTCAAGGATTATACGGATGAGTGGGTTGTACGCTCTATAGTTAAGAAGTACTCGGATTTTATATCTTATCCGGTCAAAATGCAGGTAGAAAAAAAAGATGACAATGAAAACGTGACTATTGAAGACAATGTTCTTAATTCAATGAAAGCCATATGGATGAGATCCGAAAATGAAGTCACCGATGAAGAGTATAACGAGTTTTACAAGTACATAAGCCATGACTGGGAGCTTCCCATTCACAGGATAGCCTTTTCCATTGAAGGAGCTACACAGTTCAGGGGTCTTTTCTTTATTCCTTCTAAAGCTCCTGTGGATCTCTTCCAGCCTGAAAGGCATTCAGGAATAAACCTTTACATAAAACGTGTATTCATAATGGATGAATGCAGGGAACTTGTCCCTGATTATTTGCGTTTTGTCAGGGGAGTAATTGATTCAGAGGATCTACCACTTAATATTTCAAGAGAGATCCTTCAGGATGATCCTGTTGTAAGAACAATAAGGAAAAGTGCTACAAGAAAGGTCCTGAATGAACTTGGCAGGATCCTTGAAAATGAACGGGAGAAATATGAAACTTTCTGGCAGGAGTTTGGATCTGTTCTCAAAGAAGGCACAGTTCAGGACCAGAGCAATAAAAAGAGTATTCTCGATATCGCCCTGTTCCATTCGACAGGATCTGAGGGTGTTCTGACTACTTTGAAAGAATATATTACCCGGAGTAAGGAAGATCAGGAGGGAATATATTATATAACTGGACAATCGCTTGATAAGCTAAAGAATTCACCTCAGCTGGAAGTATTCAGGGAAAAAGGGTATGAAGTTCTTTTACTTCCTGAGCCTGTGGACGAGATCATGGTGAGCTATGTTCAGGAATACGAGGGTAAACAGATGCTTTCTGTATCAATGAGCAATGTAAAACCAGGATCTGGCGAATCAGAGGAGGAAAAAGAAAAACTTGACAAAGAGAAAGATTCAATGAAGGATCTTCTCGAATTCCTCCAGGCTACTCTTGATGAAGATGTTGAGGAAGTACGGTTATCAGAAAGGCTTACAAAATCTGCTTCGTGTCTTGTTACTGACGAAAAAGGCATAACACCGCAGATGGAGAAACTGCTTAAAGCAATGGGGCAGGAGGCTCCAAAGGTCAAGAAAGTTCTTGAGATAAACCCGGAGCATGTTGTCCTGAGAAAAATGAACAGTATCGTGAAAGAAGATGAGAAAAAGGATCTTCTTGAGGATTTTGCAAGACTTCTTTATGATCAGGCAATTCTTGCGGATGGTGGTGAGATCCAGGATCTGGGAGGTTTTTCAGCCAGATTCTCCCGGTTGATGTCCCTGGCTCTTGAGAGTAAATGACCTTTTTAGTGAAAAGTTAAAAATAAAACCATGCTGAAAAACTGTTCTACAAAAGAACAGGCTGCAGCGATGCTATGTGCAGCTTTAGCTGTGAGTTTCTGGGGAGCCTCATTTACTGCTACTAAAGTAGCAGTAAATGAGGTTTCTCCTATAATCCTGTTATGGTTGAGGTTCGGTATAGGTTCTCTTGTACTGGGAACCCTTCTTATAGTGAGGGGGAAAATGAAACTTCTTCCGCTAAGGGATATTTTTGATTTTGCAATGCTAGGCCTCATCGGGATATTTCTTCACAATTTTATTCAGTCCACGGGTCTTAAAACCGCTTCAGCTGGAGTTTCTGCCCTTATCGTTGCGAGTACACCGATAATGATAGCCATTTTAGGAGCGGTTTTCCTTTCAGAGGCACTTCAAATTCAACAGGTCATTGGAGTTCTTTTGGCAGCATCAGGTGTTGTTCTTGTAGTCACAGACGGGCATTTATCTGTCCTTCTTGATCATAGCGGTAACTCTGGTGAATTACTGGTAACCTGCAGTGTTTTCACATGGGCTGTCTTTTCAGTAATTTCAAGGAATAAACTTGAAAAATATCTTCCATCCCTTGCTATGTTCTATGTTATGTTCTCTGGCTGGATCTTTATTTCCATTACTCTCATGGTGACGGGAAATGCGTTAGAGGTTCACAGACTTTCTTTTTCCGGCTGGTCAAGCGTTATATTCCTGGGAGTATTCTGCTCTGCCCTGGCATACCTTTTATGGTACAGCGCTTTGAGGAAACTTCCGGTATCAAGAGTAGGTATATTCATGTATCTAAGTCCTCTGGTTGGGGTTGCTGTTGCAGCATTGGTGCTCTCCGAACCTGTTGGACTCTGGATCATCTCCGGTGGAATAATGGTGCTGGCAGGGATGGGTCTTGTTAATTCAGGAAAATCCGTATAAAGCTGCTGATGGTAAGGTGTATCTATTTACTATTGTCCCATTTCTCTCCCCACTTCTTTTCAAAGATAAAGGAATCAAGTTCTTTTCTTTCCCTTGGTTTTATCTCTGCATCCCTGAAATCTTCAGGCAGTTCTTCAATGGTTCCTGGGTAGCCAATTGCCAGGGCGGTTACAGGTTCATAACCTTCAGGTATAGAGTAGATGTTTCTGGCTTTTTCAGCAGAAAATCCAGCCATTGCATGAATAAAAAGACCCATGGAGGTTGCCTGTGTCATCATGTTCATTATAGACATTCCGAGGTCATGAAAAGCATGTCTGTTTTCCCGGTCTCTGGTGCTGAAACTTATTCTGGAAATGCCGATTGTAAGTACCGAAGCATTTACTGCCCAGGACTGGTTTTTCTCCACGAGGCAGGAAAGCATTTTTTCGAATTCGTCAGGTTGATTTTTCTGGGCAATTATATAGAACCAGGGTTGGTCATTAAAACATGAAGGAGCCCATCTTCCCGCTTCAAAAACGGTGAGTAGTGTTTTGGGGGAGATAGGATCCGAGGACAGGGCGCGAGGGCTCCACCGGTTTTTGATCTCGTCAATTAAAGGGCGACCAGTCATAGCAGGTTTTTCCATTTTTATGCCTCCTCTATATTGTTCTGATATTACATTACTAATACATTATAACAAAAAACAGGTTATGTGACTGGGTTAATTAGTTGAGTATGTTAAATAGTCTGATCGCGGTTTACAATTATAATTCTTTAAGCAAGCGGAATTATTTTTTTTAAAGATTTTCAGGTCAGGTTTTTCAACTCAAAAAAACATGAATACCTGTCTTTCTGATAATATTTTATTGCCATTTCAAAGGGGGAGGTAAAGTATCCAACACTAAAGGTAAGAACAGTATGATATGGTACTGAAGTCTAAATAGATATTGCAAATATATCGATCAGAGTGTTAATCTAACCTGATATAACTTGTTATCAAAGATGAGAAAGGGTGTTATAACATGGAAATAACTGTATTCAACGAAAAGATAGATAGATCATCATTCAAAAATCTCTGTCTGTTCCTGAATCAGGATAACCCGGTACTGCCACAGCAATTGTCGAACAAGTCAAAAGAGCTGATTGGTGAGATCATTGAGCAGACTGATTTTCGAGCCAAAAAAGGTAAGATTCTTCGAATACCTGTTCATAAAGCTGAATTTAACAATATTTATCTTGCCGGTCTGGGCGAAGAAAGAAAAATGAAAGAAGACACATTCCGCTCAGTCTCGGGAGAATTTACGAGGGTCCTTAAATCAGACAGACTTGAAGATGTGGTTATAATGTTTCAGCCTGTTATGGATCCGAACTTTATAACTGCCGTCACGGAAGGTCTTTTACTGGGTTGTTATACATTTGACAAATACAGGACATCTATGGAGGAAGAACCCTTTCATATACAAAAGATCGCTTTAGCGGCTGGACAGCAGGAGGACATTGATAAGGCTCGAAAAATCGCCGAAGCCCAGAATTTTGCCAGAGATCTGGCGAACGAACCAGGTAATGTAATAGATCCTGTATCACTTTCCAATAAAGCCATGGATCTGGCTGACAGTCTGGGACTTGAATGTGATATCTGGGATGAGAAAAGGATCCAGGATGAAAACATGCTCGCATTATGGAATGTAGGGAAAGGCTCGGAAGTCCCGCCCAGATTTATTCATCTTTCCTACAAGCCCGAGGAAAAACCGGTTAAAAAAGTTGTCATTGTTGGCAAGGGTGTAACTTTTGACAGTGGCGGACTTAATATCAAACCAGGTGAACATATGCGTGATATGAAGGGAGATAAAACTGGAGCCTGTAATGCCCTTGGGATCATAAAGGGTGCTGCGGATCTTGCTCTTCCATTAGAAGTACATGTTGTAATAGCTGCTGCTGAAAATATGCCTGGAGGTAATTCTTACAGGCCGGATGACATTATAATGGCGAGAAATGGTAAAACGATCGAGATAGACAATACAGACGCTGAAGGAAGAGTTACTCTTGCTGACAGCCTGTCATTTTCATGTGAGCTTGAGCCTGATATTATTATTGATCTTGCCACATTAACGGGAGCATGTGTTATTGCTCTTGGAAATTACACGGCGGGTCTTTTCTCCAATGCAGATAATGTGGCTGGACAATTTATTGAAGTGTCAGATAAAACCGGAGAAAGGTTCTGGAAGCTGCCGCTGGATGATGAAAAGCTCAGGGAGAATATAAAATCAAAAATTGCTGATGTTTTAAATACCGGTGGGAGAGCTGGCGGTGCAATTACTGCGGCGATGTTTCTCCAGGAATTTGTCAAAGAAAATATAAACTGGATCCATCTTGATATAGCAGGGGTTGATAATTACAAAAAGCCGTTCAGTTACTATCCAGGGGGGGCAAGTGGATATGGGGTCAGAACCTGCCTTGCGTATCTGGCGGGTTTTCAGGACCAGTGAACCTGGGATCATTTTCCAACGCAGAACTGGCTGAAAATTGTTTCAAGAAGGGTATCGTCGCTCTGTAATCCCAGGATCCTTTCCAGAGAGTATCTTGCTTCAGTAAGACATGCGGCAGCGATATCCTGGCCAAGGCCTGCCTGGAGTGCTTCAAAAGAACTCTGCAATGAATCTTTTGCTTCCTGAATTTCACTTATTTGCCTTGATGTAGCATTTAATCCTGCATCAAGGCTTCCGCTTCCTGCGACTGATGATACTATCTCATCCTTGAGTTTTTCGATCCCTTCCTGTTTCTGAGCTGATATGGTAAAAACCGGACTTGCAGGAAGGATACTGTTCATATATTCTTCATTTACAAGCAGTGGAAGATCAGCTTTATTGATAACAACTATATGGCTTAGATCCGCCAGCTTTTCGGAAAGCCTGATATCTGCTTCTGTGAGTTCCTGGCTACCGTCTATAACCCATAGTCTGATCTCTGCACGAACCATCTCTTTTTCTGCTCGCTCGACACCGATTGCCTCCACTTCATCTGCCGGTGTTCCTATTCCTGCAGTATCTATGATTCTCAATGGAACTCCACGGTAGGTCAGGACTTCTTCAATAATATCCCTTGTTGTCCCCGGAACTGAAGTAACAATAGCTCTTGCTTCTTTCAGGAATGCATTCAGAAGTGATGATTTCCCTACATTCGGTCGACCTACAAGGGCCACGCGGATGCCTTCTCTCATCAGATATCCTGTTCTGCAGCGATCCAGAAGATCCTCAAGACTCTGTTTTATTGTCATAATGCTATCTTCAGCTTCACTATCATCTATGTAGGGAATATCCTCTTCCGGAAAGTCAAGCCCAACTTCCATCCTGGCGGAGAGGTTCAAGATCTCTTCATAATCAGATCTCACAAATTCCGAGAGTTCTCCTTTTAATGTTCTGGTTGCAGATCTCAGGGCTTCTTCGCTTTTTGACCTTATAATTCCTATGATCGCTTCTGCCTGGGAAAGATCTATCCTGTTATTGATAAATGCCCTTCTGGTAAATTCTCCTGGTTCAGCGTGTCTTGCCCCAATGCAGGTGAAGAGGTCCAGACATATCTGGGCTATAAGAGTACCGCCGTGACACTGGATCTCAACTACATCTTCCCCCGTATAACTTTTGGGACCTTCGAACCATACGGCCAGTACCTTATCAAGAGGTTCGCCGCTTCTGTCGATAATATATCCATTTCGCATGTATCTTGGGGGAGTCTGAGAGAGTGGTTTGACTCCCTTGAAGACCTTATCTGCCATTGATCTGGCATCCGGGCCCGAAAGCCTTATAATGGCAATCCCTGCTTCTCCCCATGCTGTAGAGATAGCTGCAATAGTGTCTTCGAACATATAGATATCTCTCCTCGTTTGTTAACTCTTTATTCTAACAGCGTGGTAATTATAACACTGTGTTCTGAATCCAGTCCATAAAGAAAGAGGGGCCTGGCAGAGGGCCCCTCCGGAGAAGCAAAGATCTCTCTATAGAAGTTCATTCATTGCTTCAGCAAGTCTTTTTACGCCCTCTTCGATCTCATCAATGGATGCAAAGGAGTAACACATACGGAACTCGTTTTCTCCTCCCTCATTAGGGAAAAATGGATGGCCTTTAACGAAAGCTACTTTTCTCTCGATGGCTTTATCGAAAAGATCATCGGTCGTTATATCCGGGGTGTTCAGCCAGTAGAAAAATCCTCCGCTCGGAGTTGTGTAATTTACTTTGTCTACAGGTAGAAACTTCCTGAATGATTCTTCCATAACATCCCGTTTTTTTCTGTAATGATCTATTATCCCAGGCAACATGGACTCGAGGTAGCCCTTTCTGCAATATTCATAAATGAGACCCTGAGCTACTATACTCGTGGAAGTATCTAAACCCTGTTTGAAGACAGTCATCTTGCGAATTATCTCAGGTGGTCCGATGCACCAGCCTACCCTTACTCCGGGGGCTAATATTTTGGAAAAGGAGCCTGCAAATATTACACTGCTATGTTCATCCAGGGCAAAAAGGGTAGGAAAGTCCTCCCCCTCGAATCTGATATAACCGTAAGGGTCATCCTCAAGAATGGGAACATTATATCTGTGAGCTATTTCAAGCAATCTTTTTCGTCTTTCAAGTGTCATTGTACATCCAACTGGATTCTGGAAATTGGGAATTGTGTATATGTATTTAACTTCTCCCCCTGATGCTCTGATCCGTTCTATCTCCGGAGGTATCATATCAACTTTCATACCCTCAGAATCGCATGGAATGCCCGAAAGATCAGCGCCATGATTATGCATATCAAGGATGGTTCCAAGGAACGTGGGGGATTCAGTAATGATATGATCCCCGGGATTGAGAGTGGAAAGGGTCAAAAGATCAGCTACCTGGATAGAACCAGATGTTATTAGTATTTCTTCCATTGCAGTTTTTCTGCCCATTCTCGGGGCAGTCCATTCTGAAATGAACTCCTTAAGCGGAGGGTATCCATCCGTTGCTCCATACTGGAGGATATCTTTTCCGGCGGTATGTATTATGCTGGCAGATTCTGCAAACTTCTCAAGGGGGAAAATATCCGGATCAGGCATGCCTCCCGCAAAAGATATCATTCCGGGTTTTTTTATTGCACTCATCATTTCACGTATAGGAGAAGCTTTTTGCTTGATTGCTGCTTCACTGAATATATTTTCCCATTTAAGGGCCATATAAGATCCACCTCCTGAAGATTATAAATAGGAGGGCATCTAAATGCCCCCCTAATTTAAACGGTCATGTTTTGATCAGGCTTCTGCTTTTACAGTAAGTTCATCCATAGCTTCTGCTACACGTTTTACGCCCTCTTCTATTATCTCCGGGGAGGGGAAGGTAAAACAGAAACGGGCATTATGGTTTCCGGCACCTTCATTTACACAGAATGGTCCTCCGCTTACGAAGGCCACCTTTTTCTCGATCGCCTTCTGGAAAAGATCATTCGTATTGACTTTCGGGAAATCAAGCCAGTAGAAGAATCCGCCTTCAGGTTTAACCCAGGATACACCTCTTGGTTCAAGATGTTTTCTAAAGCTTTCCTCCATAGCATCACGTTTGACCCGATAGTTATCAATTATGGATGGAAGGTGTTCATCGAGGTATCCTTTTTTGCAGTATTCAGCTACCAGTGATTGCGTTATAGGACTTGAGCAAAGGTCCGTAGCCTGTTTGAACACGGTCATTTTACGAATTATCTCTTCACTTCCGGACATCCACCCGACCCTTGTTCCGGGAGAGAGGATCTTTGAGAAAGAACCTGCATAAACGACTCCCCCTGTTTTATCAAAGGAGAATATAGATGGTAAATGTTCGCCATCATAACGGACATATCCATATGGGTCATCTTCGAATATCGGAATGTTGTATTTCTGGGAGATCTCTACCAGTTTTTTTCTTCTCTCTACTGTCATTGTTGATCCAGCAGGATTATGGAAATTTACGATGGTGTATATAAATTTGACCTTTTTACCATCTTTTCGGGCATTTTCTATAAGTTCAGGCAAAAGATCGACCTTCATGCCTTCTCTGTCAACAGGTACTCCGATAAAGTTGGCGCCATGGTTATAAAATGCAGTAAGCGCAGCAAGATAGGTGGGATCCTCAGTAATAACGGTATCTCCTCTATCCAGCATTACCCATGAAAAAAGATCAAGTCCCTGTTGAGATCCAGTGGTTATAAGCATTTCATCTTTTGAGACTTCTTTCCCCATTCTTGGAGCTGTCCAGCTTGCGAGAAAATCCTTAAGAGGTTCATATCCTTCTGTGCGTCCGTACTGCAGGAGATTCTGTCCATCATCTTTAAGGATCCTGGCACCTTCGTAGAACTTGTCAACTGGGAAAACTTCCGGAGCAGGCATTCCGCCGGCAAAAGAGATCATACCTGGCTGCTTGACCACTGCAAGCATTTCCCGGATCGGTGAAGGTCTGACATTCTTTGCGGTGTAACTGTAATTCTCTTCCCATACTTTGCTCAAATTCATCGCCTCCTGTAATATAGTCACCTATAAATATCGCCATCAATCGCAAGATGTTCTGAATATTCAGAATTAATGCAATTAGATAGATATAATAAGAATATTATTATTTAAATTATATCATTATAAATCTCTTGATACAGGTTATTAGGGCGATAGTATACAGGATACAGTTTTTTTATTCTGCAATGCTGGAAGCGGTATTCCTGACATGGTAGAGGCGTCTTTCAGTGGGAGGATGGGAATTAAACCCACTTGGAGTTGTTTCATATCCAGCCTTTTTAATTTTTTCCAGAGCTTCAACAAGACCCCATGGGCTATAGCCGGATCGGGCTGCAAGTTTTATTCCATAATCGTCTGCTTCCACTTCCTGCTGTCTGCTGAAACCGGATTCTGCAAGCGAAAGACCCAGTGCTACAGGATCTAATTGTTTGGATTTATCTCCAAGGGTTTTATACAGGATCATCCAGATAAGGTTTCTTCCCATGCTTTCTTTATAATGTCCAAGTTGAATATGGCCGGTCTCATGTGCAAGGATACCTGCTAACTGGTCCGGGGTGTCGAGAAGACCCATAAGGCCTGATGTTATGTGTACTGAATATTTATCCATTGAGAAAGATACCCAGGCATTAGGCACTTTGTCTTTTTTGACTTGTACATCAGGTGCATGAGAGAGACCTGCTTCAAGAGCAACATCATTCCAGACCCTGTTCAAAGTTGAAATGGAGATATCAGCTGAGGCAAGAGATACCGATAACGATATCAAGAAACATATCAGGACTGAAGTATATAATATTTTTTTCAAAAGTCTCACTCCTTTCTATTCTTTCCAATGAAATGCTATCACTATTTATCGATGGTGTCATAGGTAGAATTCGCTAAATTATTCATTTTTGGAGTTAATATCAGCCTTCATGGAGCAGGAGTGGACAAAAGGATTATTCAGTTCATTGTATTGACAGAAAGATAACATCTCAAAGAAGTTTTCAGTCAGTTTTCAGGATCCTCTTGTGAACTTCCGCGAGCATGGATTTCCTGAACCGGTACCCAGATTATTATAATTCCTGAAAAAAAAGTCTTGATCCCTTGTATTAAAAATTTGAAAGTGGTATAAATTATACAATCTTTTAGACAGGTGGTAAAAATGAATCCTTTAAATTCTTCAGTTTTCGTTAACCGTTCAGGCTCAGCAGGCTGGTCATCCTCAATTTCCTCCGCTTCATCATGCGGCAGGGGTGGATATCATGTTGCCGGCCGGCAGTTTTACCCCTGATAGTTAAAAGAAAGGTTTTTTCAGATCTTTTATAAGAGAGGCCGGGTTTTCCCGGCCTCTCTTTTTAATGGGAGGAAATTGAAATGAACAGATATTTATTTACCCCTGGTCCTGTTCCATTACCGCAGGATATCATGCAGGCAAATGGTTCTGATATAAGGAGTCACAGGGAGCCAGGATTTTTTGAGCTTATGGACAATATTCAGTCAGGTCTTCAAGAGTTGATGAAAACACAACTTCCAGTAATACTTTTGCCGTCCTCCGGGACAGGTGCTCTTGAAGCGTTATGTGCTAACTTTTTACAACCTGGTCAAAAAGTAATATCTGTTTCATGTGGAGAGTTTGGATCTCGGTTTAGAGAAATTGCCCGTTGCGCAGGAGCGGATATTATTCCTCTTGATTTTGCCCCGGGTGAACCGGTTTCACCGGAATCAGTTTTTGATGTTGTTAAAAACTTTCCGGAGGCCAGGGCGATACTCCTGACTCATAATGAAACTTCAACTGGTGTATTGAATCCAGTGGGGGAAATTATGGAAGGTCTTCCTGAGGATCGGCCTCTCGTTTTTCTTGATTCAGTAAGTTCTCTGGGTGCTGCTCCCTGTTATCCCGAACACTGGAATATCGATGGACTTGCATCCTGTTCACAGAAAGGTCTGCTGACTCCTCCTGGAATTGGTTTAGTCTGGCTTTCCAGCAGAGCCTGGAAAATGCTGAAAGATAGTCGGTATGAACAGAGAAGTTATTATTTTGATCTTGTCCTTCACAGAAAATATCTGGACAAAAAGGAGTCTCAGAATCCATTTACTCCTCCTGTATCACTTCTCGGAATACTCGAACGTTCGTTAAGAATTATCCTTGATACAGGGCCTGAGAAATGGTTCGCAAAGAAAAAACGTATTTCGCGGTCCTTTATGGCAGGAATTATAGCTATGGGAGCCGAGCCGCTTGTAAAACAGAAGTCCTCAAGATCTCCCGGGGTCTCTGCCGTGATCCTGGGTCAATATTCAGAACCAGCAAGGAAAGATCTCCTTGAAATGGGAATTGTAGCTTCCGGAGGTCAGGGTGATCTTAAAGGGAGTGTCCTCAGGTTCGCTCATTATGCAGATATGGGATGGCCGGAAATCTGTCTGCTTCTTGGAAGCCTGTTTGCAGTATTGAAAAACTCCGGTTTTAATCCCGATCCCGGTTACATAACAAATGCCCTGAAAACCTGGGAAGAAGGAGATGTTGAATGATGTGGAAGGTCCTTGTTTCTGATAATATTCATCATGAAGGAGTCGAGCTTCTTTCAGAAAACGACAATATTACACTTCTTAACAGGCCGGATATCCAAAGATCCGAACTCCTGAAAATGGTCGGAGAGGTTGATGCTATGGTAACAAGAAGTGGGACACCGCTTGATTCAGAAGTTCTTTCAAGAGCGCGGAATCTTAAAGTTGTTGCCAGAGCAGGTGTAGGAGTAGACAACATTGATCTTATGGAGGCGAGCAGAAGGGGTGTCATAGTTATCAATGCTCCAACGGGAAACACATTATCAGCTGCTGATCATACTATGGCATTGATGCTCTCTCTTATAAGGAAAGTTCCTCATGCGTTAAGTTCATTGAGGTCAGGGGAATGGAAAAGGTCCAGATTTACTGGATACCAGTTAAAAAATAAGAGGCTCTTAATAATAGGTCTTGGGAGAATAGGGGCTGAGGTCGCACAGAGAGCCCGGGCCTTTGGTATGGAAATACTTGCCTATGATCCTTATGTTCTTCCAGAAAGAGCAGCTAAGTTGACAGTTGAACTTGTCTCGGATCTTGAAGGCGCTCTTGCAAGAGCGGATGTTGTTACCCTGCATGTTCCTATGACCGAGGAAACACGTGGAATGATCTCGAGAAAGGAACTAAAAGCCTGTAAAAATGGCTGTTTTCTTATCAATTGCGCAAGGGGAGGTCTTGTTGATGAAGAAGGGTGTGCGGAAGCGATCAGGGAAGGAAGGCTTGCTGGTGCGGCTTTTGATGTTTATGTAACAGAACCCCCTGAAAAGGATATAAACCCTCTTTTTGCAAATGATATTTCAGAAAATATAGTCCTGACACCACATCTCGGAGCAAACACATTTGAAGCTCAGTCCTCTGTTGCGAGGATAGCAGTGGAAAACCTTTTAGCAGCTCTTGAAAGTAAACCATATCAGCATGCTGTAAATCTTCCCTTTCTTGAGCATTTACTCGAGAAAAGGGAGAAAGAATACCTTTCACTTGCGGAAAAAACTGCATTTCTGGCAGGGCACATCCTTGAAGAACCGGTAAAACAACTAAAGGTTACCATGAGAGGTCCTGTTTTCTGCAGTCAGACCAATTCTGTCTGTTTTGAGCTTCCATATAAATACTGTCCTTTTACAATAGCTTCTCTCAAAGGACTGCTCGCGGTTTATCACGGACGAGAACTTACTTACATGTCTGCACCTCTGATAGCAATGGAAAGATGTCTTGTCATAGAGGAATCCAAAAGTGAGTCCAGGACTTATAACAATATGCTTGAGATATTAATTGAGGGAGAAAATAAAAATGTAGAATTCAGATCAACTGTTACTGAAGAGGGTAAGCAGAGGATAATCTCTATAAATGGATATGTGGTAGATCTTGTTCCTGAAAGTGTCATTCTGATGTTTCAGAACCATGACAGGCCTGGTGTAATTGGAAAGATTGGAAGCATACTTGGAAGCTCAGGGGTTAATATAGCAAACTTTACACTCGGAAGGAAGAATGGGAGCGGGCTTGCCCTTGGGGTAATGGAGATAGATGACGAGATCCCAGCTGAAGTGATCAGTCAGCTTGAAAATGATGCGGATCTGCTTTGGCTAAAAATGGTTGACCTCAGGGAGGGATTCTGATTGAAACTGTTTTGTGTGCGTCATGGTCAGACTGACTGGAATGTCAAGGGAAAGTTTCAGGGAAGGACTGATATCCCCTTGAATAGTAAGGGGTTGAGACAGGCTCATTCTGTTGCTGAAATGTTATCTGGCCTTTCCCTTGATTCGGTGTGGAGCAGTGAGCTTTCAAGATCCCGTCAAACTGCTGAGAAAATAGCGTCCTTTCATGATCTTGAGGTGAATATTTCTGAGGGTATCACCGAAATAAGCCATGGGAAATGGGAAGGTCTTGTGGCTTATCAAATAGAACAGAAATGGCCGGGGATGCTTGAAAAATGGCATTTAGATCCTCATATGGTAACCATGCCTGATGGGGAAAATCTTTTAGATGTCCAGAAAAGAGCTGTCAAAACCATATCTGAGATACTCAGCCCCGAGCACGAGAATATTGCAATAGTCAGTCATGATGCCGTACTGAAAGTACTCCTTTGTTACTGGCTGGATTGCCCTGTACGCAGTTTCTGGAAATTTCAGCTTTCCAATTGTAGTATTACGATGGTAGAGTACAATGATACAGGAATAAGGATCCCTTTAATGGGAAGTACTTCTCATTTAGGCGATGTTTTTACAAGAGAAGAACAGAAAGGGTTATGAGAATAAGCTGATCTGGCAGAAATGGAGAATATAGTGTATGTTAGTCAAATTTCGCTGGCTGTCTTTGATACTATGGATCATGTCCATGATCTTTCTCGTCCATCTTTCTATTATTCCGGGAGATAATATCCCTTCTACTTTTCCTCATCTGGACAAGCTTTATCATTTTGGATACTACCTTTGGTTGTCTCTATTGTGGGTATATTTTGCCGGTCCGAACTGGAAAATTGTTCCGGGCATTGTTTTTATGTTCATCATCGGGGTGCTTCTGGAATTTGTCCAGGGCGGGATTCCCCAAAGAACTTTTTCCATATTCGATATAGTTGCCAATCTTTCCGGGCTTGTTGCGGGGGTATGGGCATTGAGCTATTTCTGTCATCGAAAATATATTATCTCAGATTCCTGATCCTGATAAATTTCGAGAAAAGAGTGATTATGATGATTATTTCTTGCGGATCGCCCTGGAGTTTTTCCTATTGTGGCTCAATATCGAGACGTATCACACTTTTGCTTCTCGTTTTAATGATCCTCGTTCTTTTATGTTCTCCGCTATCAGCGCAGGATCTCCAGAATTTATTTCGCACTCGAGATTGGAGTTCCATAGATAAAATATTCACTCAGGGAAGGGAAGATATGGACTCCAGAGATCTTTCCCTTGTCAGTAATGCATTCTGGCTTCAGGGACGCTGGTCTGATTCCCTGCCAATACTTATTGAAAACAGGGATGATCTTCCTGAATATTTAAAGCCTTATCAGGATATGCTTATTATCCTTGGATACGAAAGGACAGGACAGGATGAATTAGCTCTTGCTAAAGCGTTATTATTTCTGGAATCAGCTCCTGTGGAATTGAAGTTTTATGTAACTTATGCAATTGCAAGAATGGAGAGTGAAGATGCAAGAAAGAAATGGTATATTAAAATGCTTGAATATGCAGGTGATAATGAACAGAGAAAGATCGCACTGCAGGGACTCGTTGATATAGCAGTTGCAGACCCAGAACAGTGTAAAAGACTTCTTGAATTAAATCCATCCAGCAGTTCAGCCTTTGAACTCCTTTCATCATTTGAAAATGCTGAAAAAGCCCCTTCTTTCAATTATTATGCAGGTATATATCACTACCTGAGGGGGAATTATCCTGAATCAGCAAAATATCTTTCCCGAATTGAAGATATCTCGGCAAGAACAGGTTACTACCTTGGAGTAGCATTTTTAAAAGCCGGGGATACCATGGGGGCTCTTGATGCCTGGGAAAGAGGAGCTGTCCTCCGAGGGTGGTTTGCGGAGGCCTCGGTAAGGAAGATCGCAGGATTTTATTCAGAGTATCCTTTAAGAGTAAAAGAGATGTTACAGGCTATTTATGAAAAGGTTGATGATGATCTGAAACCTGTTGTTTTATTTAATCTTTCCCGTTGCATGGAAGGAAAGAAAAAGGAAATGATCATTGAAACGATACTTTCGGATTTTCCTGATAGTCACTATGCAGCGCAGATCTTATGGGAGAGAGGTTGGGATCTGTACCAGAAGGAAAAGTTAGAGAAAGCCCTGGTGTTATGGGAAAAAGGATTATCTGCCGATTGTCCTGATGAGTGGGAAAGACGTTTTCTTTTCTGGGTAGCCCGGATAAATGAGATTATAGGAAATCCAATAAAATCAAAAAAATATTCAGATATACTGAACGTTGAATATCCATTGAGTGCATATGCTATCCTCTCATCTACGGATATGTCGGTCAAAGTAACAGAAGAAGTTCCCGATATTCTTGAAAGCGAGAGTTCTCTACTTGAAGATTGGGGATTTATTCCATATGCGAGACTTGCTCTTGAAAAAGAGAATCAACCATCAGCTATTATGAGATATGCAGAACTTTCCTCCTGGATGGGAGATCATTATTCATCTTATCGAGCGGCTTCCTCTCTCAGATCAAGGGTTGAATCAATGGAGAAGGGTTTTCCCCGAAAGTATCTTGAACTACTTTATCCAAGACCATATATGGTTGAAGTGGAAAGTGCTTCAGAAGAAACGGGTGTAGATCCATTACTCATCTGGTCGGTAATGAAAAGGGAATCAGCTTTTTATGCTGGTGCGGTAAGTTCAGCAGGTGCAAAGGGGTTAATGCAGTTAATGGGGCCTACCGCCGGGGATGAGGCAAAAAGACTTGGGGTTTCTGAATATTCTCTCTTTGTCCCGGAAGATAATATCAGGTTTGGTGCTTCTCACCTTTCATGGCTCTCCAGACAGTTTGAGCAGCTGTCCTGGATACTTGCTGCTTACAATGCAGGGTCAGGCAATCTTTCCAGCTGGCTTGAGGATTATAAAAATGTTCCGACATTTGAGTTTATGGAAAACATACCTTACAGGGAAACATCAGAATATGTGCGAAAGGTAATGGCTAATTTCAAAATCTATAAATATATTTACACTGTTGAACAGGAATGAATTTTGGGTAGAAAAAAGCATGGCGGCTTGTGAAAGCCGCCATGTTGTTTTCTAAAAAACCCGGTTATCTTCAAGAATCTTTATTGTCTTTTCAAAATGCGACCATTCTATCTGTGGAGATATCTTCCTGTCAGAACGTATGTGATCTCTTATTGCCATCATTGATACTTTTCTGCATATGTAACCTATTTTTGAGCCATCCATTTTATCAGAAAGTTCTGCGAGTCTATCCAGGTCAATGTCCGGTGCCAGTGGTTTACCTTTGAGATGGATCTCAAATATCCTTCGGCGTGTCTTCTTATCGGGTAAGCCAACCTTGAGTATAAGGTCAAATCTACCGCTGCTCAAAAGGGATGGGTCTATAAGGTCTATTCTATTAGTAGTGGCAAGTACTACTACACCTTTAAGCTCTTCTATGCTTCCCATCTCCGCGAGGAACTGGCTGATAACTCTTTCTGTAAAAGCAGATCCAGACCCGGTCGTTTTTCCCCTTACCGGGACGAGAGATTCAAGTTCATCAAAATAAAGGATTGTGGGAGCCGCCTGTTTAGCGGTCTTGAAAACTTCCCTGATAGCCCTCTCACTTTCTCCTACGAATTTAGACATTAGAGATGGGCCCTTGACTGATATGAAGTTTACGCCGCTCTCATTGGCAAGAGCCTTTGTGATCAGTGTTTTACCTGTACCTGAAGGGCCATGGATAAGAATGCCTACAGGTGGCTGAACTTTGAACTCTGTGAAGGTATCTTCATATTTAAGCGGCCATTCAACAGCTTCTCTGAGTTGTTCCTTGATATCTTCAAGGCCCCCGACGTCATCCCATGTTACATTCGGTATTTCTACAAAAACTTCGCGGATAGCTGAGGGTTCAACTTCTTTCAGTGCTTCCATAAAGTTATCCATGGTAACTTTCATACCAAGAAGATTTTCGAAAGGTATCTCGGCCATTTCAAAGTTGATCTGGGGTAAAAGCTGTCTTAAGGTGGACATGGCAGCCTCTTTGGTCAAGGCTTCAAGATCAGCGCCCACAAAACCATGTGTTATCTCTGATATCCTGTCAAGATTTACGTCCTCATCAAGTGGCATTCCCCTTGTATGGATCTGAAGGATCTCGTTTCTGCCCTTTCTGTCAGGAATAGGGATAGATATCTCCCTGTCAAATCGCCCTGGTCTCCTTAAAGCCGGATCAAGTGTGTTAGGTATATTTGTAGCGCCGATAACAACAAGCTGTCCGCGCGATTCAAGCCCATCCATAAGAGCAAGAAGCTGAGCAACGACCCTTCTTTCAACCTGTTTTTCACCGCCCATTTCTTCCCTTTTAGGTGCGATGGCATCGATCTCATCAATGAAAATGATTGCGGGTGAATGTGACTGGGCTTCCTCGAAAACCTTTCGGAGACGTTCTTCACTTTCACCGTAGAATTTGCCGATTATCTCCGGTCCTGAAATATGGGTAAAATAGACATCTGTTTCGTTGGCAACTGCCCTTGCTATAACTGTTTTTCCTGTTCCCGGGGGGCCATATAGAAGAACTCCTTTGGGGGGCTCCACGCCAAGCCTGTCGAAAACCTGGGGGAAGCGCAGGGGAAGTTCGATCATTTCCCTTACTCTCTGTATCTGATTTCCCAATCCACCGATATCTTCATAAGAAACCCGTTCCAGTTTGTTAGGCCCGGAAGTTTTCTTTTCAAGTGAAATATAGGTGCTCTTGTTTATTACAACAAATCCCTGGGGCTGGGTGCTTACAACCTTAAAATCGCATGTTCTGGTCCCGAAAAGTGTTAGTCTGATCCTGTCACCTTTTGTAACAGGCATTCCTTCCAGAAGAGATGCTATATATTCAACATCCTTTTCCTTCTCAAGAAGGGATATTGTTGTTATGGGTCTCAGAGAGATACTTTCAGAAAATGAATATGTTACTTTGTTAATTGTAACAAATTCATCGAGTCCAACGTTGGCATTATCCCTGATTATCCCGTCGATCTGTATATTTCTTCCGCCTCTATCCCCTGATTCGCAGGAAAGGACACGAGCAGGTGTCCTTCGTTTGCCTTCGATCTCTATTATCTGTCCTTCCTTGATCCCATATCTGGTCATATCTACCGGATCAAGCCTGGCGATGCATCTACCTACATCCTTGGAAAGTGCCTCTTTAACCTTGAGCGGCATGTGGTTTAACCTTCTTTCTTGTCAGTTTTCAATAAAATCGAATATAGAGAGTCTACTTGAAGAGATAGGGGTAAGGCAAATCTTTCCCATAAAAAAGGGTACCCCTTTTTATGGGATACCCTCAATTCATTAAAATCTGAAGATCATGCCGAAGTAGCAGCCGCTTCGACTCGTCCTGGGTAAGTTTCCAGACCTGTTTTCAAAATATCCATTGCCTTGGAAAGGTTATCCTGATTTAGGACATAGGCAAGTCTGACTTCATTTTTACCAAGATCTTTTGTTGCGTAGAATCCGGCAGCAGGTGCCATCATAACAGTTTCTCCATCCACATCAAAATGCTGAAGCATCCATACAACAAACTTTTCAGCATCATCAACGGGTAATTTGGCTACTACGTAAAAAGCGCCTTTAGGTTCGTCGCAGATAACACCGGGCATCTCCTTGAGTTTGGAATAAAGAATATCTCTTCGTTTCTGATATTCTTTATTGACGTCCTTGAGATAGGAAACAGGAGTATTATAGAGGGCTGCAGCGCCTACCTGTTCAAGAGTTGGTACGCAGAGTCTTCCCTGAGCGAGTTTCATTATCTGTGCCATAAGATCTGTGTTCCTCGAAACGATACATCCTATCCTTGCTCCGCATGCACTGTATCTTTTAGATACGGAATCCACAAGGATAACCCGGTCGCTGATTTCTTCAAGGTTGCCAAAACTGGTATATTCAAGATCATCGTATACAAATTCTCTGTAGACTTCGTCGGCAATTATATAGAGCTCATTTTCAAGGGCAAGGTCGGATAGCATCTTCATTTCGTCTGTTGTGTAAATTACTCCTGTGGGATTACCGGGATTGGAAATAAGAATAGCCCTTGTCCTTGGAGTTATTTTCTTTCGGATCTCATCAACAGGTGGAAGGTGAAAACCTTCTTCTGCTTTTGTTGTGATGGGTTCTATCTTGACATTTACTGATGCGCCGAAGGCATTATAGTTGGCATAGAAAGGTTCCGGTATCAGTATCTCATCCCCTGGGTCACAGATAGCCATGAAGGAAAACAGAAGTGCTTCACTACCTCCATTGGTTACCAGGATATTCTCCCTGCTGAAATCCATGTTATAGGATTTGTAGTAATTCCTCATGGCGTCAATAAGTTCAAGGCTGCCATGAGAAGTTGAATAGGCGATGACTTCCTGTGAAAAGTCCCTGATCGCTTCAAGAAAGCCTGGAGGTGTTTTGATATCAGGCTGGCCTATGTTCAGATGATATACCTTTTTCCCTTCCGATTTTGCTGCATCAGCGTATGGAATAAGTTTTCTTATTGGTGAGGCCTGCATTGACTGGATCCTTTGAGAAAACTTCATTTATAGATATCCCCCTCATTCAAAATGATAAAGTTACACGAAAATGATAGCATAAAACATAACTGCTTGTTTTATATTAAAACTAATCAGAACATTACAAATATAACAAACAGCGGAACGGTTCACAATGATAATGTCAATCTTTATTTCCAATATTGGTAAGATGGGTTATTATTCGTGATAGCAAAGGTATTTTGAAGAGGTGATAAAGTGTCTGAAGCAGAATATATGAAGACGGCAGAGATCAAAAAGCTTCCCCCCTCAAAAAAATTTAAACTCTGGGGAGTTGTTTCAAGGATCGATAGCCGAAAAGACAGGAATAACAAAACTTTCTGGGATATTGTATTAATGGATGAACAGGGACAGATCCAGGGTAAGGTCTGGTCCAATGCACAGTGGCTTGACCGGCAGGATCCTTCCATAAAGGATAGGGAACTTCCTGCAGAAAAGATAGTTGAAATTGAGGGATGCACGGTAGGAGTTCAGGGTCAGGTAGTTGAATTCAGGGGACAGTCCCAGTATAACTTCAATGCTATCTATTTTGTACACCAGTCAGAGTATCCTCCTCATGATTTTGTTCAGAAGTCGCCAGTTCCTGTTGTCAGGCTGGAAAGAGCTTTTACGGATCTTAAAGGATCCTGCTCTGGACAAATAGCCGATTTTCTTGACTTTGTGTTCACTGGGGAATTATGGAAAGATTTCAGGGTTGCTCCTGCGGCGGTGTCTCATCATCACGCTTATGTTCATGGGCTTCTGGAACACACAGTCCGGGTGGCATCTTCTGCTAAGAATATTGCACTTTCATACACGGAAGGATGTTATGACGTGGATCATGACATTGTGGTTGCGGGTTGTCTCCTGCACGATCTCGGCAAAATCGATGCGTATAACCTGAATCCTGCACCGGGGATCTCAATACCGGGTTTTATTCATGATCATATTGCTTTGGGATATGCAAAGTTCTCCGAGCTTTCTAAAGCGTTTGAGCTGGATGAAAATCTTTTTCTTCATCTTGGGCATATTTTGCTAAGTCATCATGGCCGTAAGGAATTCGGGTCACCGGTCCTTCCTTCCACACTTGAAGCAATGATCGTTTCTTCCGCTGATGAGCTGGATTTCAAGCTTTTCTGTTATAAAAATTCCATAGATGATCTGGAGGAAGATAAAGAGATCTCTGAATATAACCAGTCAACAGGCCGCAGGTTCTGGAAATGGAGAGAACTGTCCGGTGAGGAAGCTGATCCAGATCTGGAGAGGGTTGAAGGTTAGCAAAATGGTTATGATCCGTATTTTAGAGTTTCTTTTAAAGTATTCATGAGGTTTTAAAATGTCCTGGAAGTTTATTGTGTCCGCTAATCATGACGGCAGAAGACTCGACAAGGTGATAAGAAGCCTTTGGCCTGCTCTTCCCCTTAGTGCTCTGATGAAGAACATCAGAAAGGGGAGGGTAAGGGTTGATAGTAAAAAGGCTTCATTTGATACAAGGTTATCCAGGGGACAGGAGGTTTATGTCCCCTGGGATAAACCCGACTCCCGGGAAGAAGGGGGAGTTGATAAAAAGCTTGAAACCGTATGGAGAAACAGTGATCTTTGGGTTGTTAACAAACCTTCCGGTCTTCTGTCGCAACCTTCAAAAAAAGGTGAGGATAGCCTGCTTTCACGTTCATGGGCGGATAAGGATGTTTTATCAGAAGATTTCAGGCCTGCCCTTGTCAACCGTCTCGACCGGAATACTACAGGTCTTGTCCTTATAGCTCTTGGAGGGAATATGCTTAGAAAACTTCAGGAAGAGATGAAACAGAACAGGATAAGAAAGGATTACCTTGCAGTGGTATGTGGTGAGATTCCCAAAGAAGGAAGGATCGATAAACCACTTTTCAAGGATCCCTCAAAAAATACTGTCGTGGTTGACAGTAATGGCAAGCCATCAATAAGTATTTTCAAAAGGCTTTGTACTGATGGTCAGTTTTCACTGGTTGAAATACGGCTGGTTACTGGCAGATCACATCAGGCAAGGGTACACCTTGCAGATATGGGTTTCCCCATTATCGGGGACCAGAAATATGGTAATAGAAATGAGAACAGACACTGGTGGCAATATGGGATAAAAAGGCCTTTGCTTCATGCATCGTGTCTTTCTTTTCCAGACCTGGGGAAAGAATTTTCAAGAATTTCAGAAAAACAATTCAAAGCACCGTTGCCTGAGGATATGATTTTCTTTTTCAGCAGAAGGGGATGGGATAGCACCTTTCTTGTCTGAAGCATGAAAAAAAAGATTTCTTTTTTAATTATTTTTAAGTTAAAAACTCACCTTTCGCGGTACGGAGTAGCAAAAATCTTTTATAACTTTACAGGCAGAAGAAATTTGAACAATGTAAAGAATTCATTGAACTTGTCTTCTGATATAGCAATGTGGTATGGACAGCCTTCCCATCGGGCCATCTGTTTTGATACTGTTATCCACCTTCTGACGTGAGGTGCGCCCATCCTGACAAAATATTTTGCCTTAGTTTTGGAATCTCTTATATTTATTATTCTTTGCAGGTTTTTTTGATTTTCAAGATACTGCGAAAGTTGAATTAAAAACGTGTATACAGTTCTTTTCATAATTATTTAAGTAAATCTTTCTGCTGATGGTTCTGAAATTTTATTGTTGTGGAGATTTTGCTGGAGATCATAAATATAATTCAGAGGCAATGGTGACAATGGCCAGAATATACAGTTGCTTTTCAATCACCGTTTTCAACTAAGCCTTTATAAAAATTATCAAATATCTTCCATTATAAAAACTTGCTAAGTATACCCTACTATGGTATATTTCAATTATTAATACCATGGGGGTGTAAAATATTGAAAAAATTTGATTTGAATATTGGAGAAAAAGCTAAAGAATATTTATATCAGGCTGGTACAACTTTTCATCTTTATGAGGGAATAGTCGGTTCCGGTTGATCAGCTCGAAGTGCTATTCTCGTCGGGAATGGCAAACCGGAAGATGGTTCTTTTTTTCCTTTAAGTGATGAATACATCACTGTCTGGGTTCCTGAAAATATGGAATTCATAAGTGATACTGTTGATATTCAGACAGCGGGGTACTTGTGGAATACATATCTTGTAGCATCCAGTGCATTGAAAAGCAGCAATGCTGGATGTAGAAGATAAATCTTACGAAACAGGAAAGAGGTTATATATGAGCAAGTTATCACTTGATATTTCACCAAAAGCTCTTGAATATATGAGAAAAAAGGGCAAAGAATTCAGGATTATCGAAAAAACAGTTTCTGCAGGTTGACGTGGAAATGTAAAAACTATCCTCGTTGAGGATGGTACAGCACCTTCTAATGAATATATTGGAATCTCTCAAGAAGATATCAAGGTATGGATCCCAGGTTATATGGATTTTAAAAACGACTTAGTTGCAATAGACCTTGGTGGTTTTCCATGGGCGAGGACATTGATACTTAAATCCTGATCATTAGTAAACGCAAAAAAGGAGAGACCTTATGTAAGGTCTCTCCTTTTTTGGGTGCGCCACGCATGGCGATTAACTTGGTGGTGAAAGTCCACTATGGGGGTCTGCAGTTACCAACCATTAGTCAGGAGCAAGGGTGCCCTCCGCGAGGAGGGAT
>Ga0102928_1000475_pt1 | contig 26034 bp, 26 predicted proteins | sample SalPonR1_B_D1_MG_FD_78504 | JGI IMG/M metagenome (GOLD analysis project Ga0102928, IMG submission 78504) | Salt pond soil microbial communities from South San Francisco under conditions of wetland restoration - Salt Pond MetaG R1_B_D1_MG | ecosystem: Environmental > Aquatic > Marine > Intertidal...
GCATCGGCGCGCCACGCGGACGCGCCAGATCGCGGATTGCGACGACTGGCTCGGCGTCCTGCGGCAGCCCGAGGATCGGGAGGCCTATCTGGACTACCTGACGCAGGGCGCCGGGGGCCGGCTGGTGGCCGACATGACGCCGGCCTATGCGCTGCTTTCGCAGGAGCGTCTCGCGCGGATGGCGAAGATGGGCCGCGACGTCCGGTTTCTCTACCTCGTCCGCGACCCGGTGGAGCGGCTCTGGAGCCATGTCCGCATGATCGCGGCCGGCCGTGCGGCCCGGGACGGCAATGATACGGGCCGGGCGGCGCATGTCCTGTCCCGCGTGTTTCGCGGCAAGGAGAGCGAGATCGCGGCGCGGGGCGATTACCGCGCGGCGATCGGAAAGCTCGCGCGGGCCGTCGACCCGCGGCGGCTGATGGTGGCGGTGACCGAGGAGATGTTCTCGGCCGCCGGTCTCGCGCGGATCTGCGCGTTCCTCGGGATCGCGACGCCCGAGGCCGATTTCTCGCGCCGCATCCACGCGGGGCGCGGGGAGCCGATGCCGGAGGACGGTCGCCGCGCGGCCCGCGACCGGCTTTCGGCGCAATACGATTTCGTGGCCGAGTGGCTGGGGCGGCGCCCCGCCGGCTGGGCCTATGAGCCTGAAAGGGTCTGAACCATGGACGGCAGCTTCGAAGACGCCCTGACCGGCGAACAGAAGATCCGGAATTTCAACATCAACTTCGGGCCACAGCACCCGGCGGCGCACGGCGTGCTCCGGCTGGTGCTGGAGCTTGACGGCGAGATCGTGGAGCGCTGCGATCCGCATATCGGGCTTCTTCACCGGGGCACCGAGAAGCTGATGGAGACGCGCACCTATCTCCAGAATCTGCCCTATTTCGACCGGCTCGACTATGTCGCGCCGATGAACCAGGAGCATGCCTGGTGCCTGGCCATCGAGAAACTGACCGGCACCGAGGTGCCGCGGCGCGCCTCGCTGATCCGGGTGCTATTCTGCGAGATCGGCCGGGTTCTGAACCATCTGCTCAACGTCACCACGCAGGCGATGGACGTGGGCGCGCTGACTCCGCCGCTCTGGGGCTTCGAGGAGCGCGAGAAGCTGATGATCTTCTACGAGCGCGCCTGCGGGGCGCGTCTGCACGCGGCCTATTTCCGGCCGGGCGGGGTGCACCAGGATCTGCCGCCCGCGCTGATCGACGACATCGACACCTGGGCCGACGCTTTCCCAAATGTGCTCGACGACATCGACGAACTGCTGACCGAGAACCGCATCTTCAAGCAGCGCAACGCCGACATCGGCGTGGTGACCGAGAAGGAAATTCTCGAGTGGGGCTTCTCGGGCGTCATGGTGCGCGGCTCGGGCCTGGCCTGGGATCTGCGGCGGGCGCAGCCCTACGAGTGCTACGACGAGTTCGATTTCCAGATCCCGATCGGCAAGAACGGCGACTGCTATGACCGCTACCTCGTCCGGATGGAGGAGATGCGGCAGTCGGTGAAGATCATCAAGCAGGCCTGCGAGAAGCTGCGAATGCCGGAGAACCACGGCGACGTGCTGACCCGCGGCAAGATCGCGCCGCCGAGCCGGGGAGAGATGAAGACCTCGATGGAGGCGCTCATCCACCACTTCAAGCTCTACACCGAAGGCTTCCACGTGCCGGAGGGCGAGGTCTACGCCGCCGTCGAGGCGCCCAAGGGCGAGTTCGGGGTGTATCTGGTGGCGGACGGCACGAACCGGCCCTACCGGGCTAAGCTTCGCGCACCGGGGTTCCTGCATCTGCAGGCGATGGACTACCTCGCCTCGGGCCATCAGTTGGCCGACGTCGCCGCGATCATCGGGACGCTGGATATCGTGTTCGGGGAGGTCGACCGCTAAATGCTCCGCCGTCTCTACCACGACCAGCCCGAGAGCTTCGCCTTCACGCCCCAGAACCGGGCCTGGGCCGAGGCGCAGATCACGAAGTATCCCGAGGGCCGGCAGGCCAGCGCGATCATCCCGCTTCTGTGGCGGGCGCAGGAACAGGAGGGGTGGCTGTCGCGCCCCGCGATCGAGCATGTCTGCGACATGCTGGGCCTCGCCCATATCCGCGGGCTTGAGGTCGCCACGTTCTACTTCATGTTCCAGCTGCAACCCGTTGGGTCGGTTGCGCATGTCCAGATTTGCGGCACGACCTCCTGCATGATCTGCGGGGCCGAGGACCTGATCGGGGTCTGCAGGGAAAAGATCGCGCCCGGCGCGCACGAGCTTTCGGCGGACGGCAAGTTCTCGTGGGAAGAGGTCGAATGCCTCGGCGCCTGCGCGAACGCGCCGATGGCGCAGATCGGCAAGGACTACTACGAGGACCTGACGACGGAGCGGCTGGCGCAGATCATCGACGAGTTGGCCGCGGGCAAGGTTCCGGTGCCGGGGCCGCAGACCGGGCGCTTCGCCTCGGAGCCGGCCTCGGGGCTGACGAGCCTCGCGGGCGACGGGGCAGGCGAGCCGCAGAACGCCTCGGTCGCCTTGGCGACATCGATCGGGGATACCGTCAAGCGTATCGACGGAACCGAGGTCCCGCTCCGGACGCCGTGGCTCGGCAAGGGCACCGGGCCCGAGGAGCCGCCGGTCCGGCCCGAGCCGATCCCGACGCCGACGCCCGCCGCGGCCGAGAAGACCGGGCGGCCCGCCGAAGGCAGCGTGGTGCCCGAGAACACCGGCACACGGCCCGAAGCGCTGACCGTGCCGCGCCCCGAGGGGCCGGACGACCTCACCAGGATCAGGGGCATCGGCCCGAAGATCGAAAAGCTGCTGAACTCGCTGGGGTTCTTCCATTACGACCAGATCGCGAACTGGTCGGAGTCGGACATCGTCTGGGTTGACGAGAACCTCGAGACGTTCCGCGGCCGCGTCACCCGCGACGACTGGGTCGAGCAGGCCAAAAAGCTCTCCCAAGGGGGAGAGACAGACGGGACCTGACGCGTTACAACCTAAGTCGGAGTGGACACGCACTCTCAAGGACTTGGAGAACGAAACATGACGAAACAGACCCAAGACTCCATGTTGCTGGTCGGGACAATCTCGGGCGCGGTTTTCTTCCTGGCGTTCGTGCTGCTGATGGTTGTGGGGGGATACACCTTTTCTCCGGCGCTGTTCCTCGCTCTGGCGGTGGCCGCAGTGGTGGCAGTTTTTCTGTTCATCGCGTTCCACCGGAAGCCCGACACGCCCGCGCAGACCCCGGTCCAGCGGCAGTCCGCCCCGGCGCCTGCGCCCGAACCCGCGGCGGCGCCTGCGCCCGAACCGGCCGCAGCACCGGCACCAGAGCCCGCCCCAGCGCCCGAACCCGCGCCCGCCGCGGCGGCGCCCGCGGAAGGCGCCAAGCCCGCAACGCTCGATGCGCCGAAGGGCGGCGCGGCCGACGATCTGAAGAAGATCAAGGGCGTCGGGCCGAAGCTCGAGACGATGCTGCACGGCATGGGCTTCTACCACTACGACCAGATCGCGAACTGGACGCCTGCGGAGATCGCCTGGGTCGACGAGAACCTCGAGGGGTTCAAGGGCCGCGTCAGCCGCGACAACTGGGTCGAGCAGGCGAAGACGCTCGCCACCGGCGGCGAGACGGATTTCTCGCAGCGCGTGGACGAGGGCGACGTCTACTGACGGCGTGACGCAACGGGAGTCGCGGGCGGGTCGCTGCCCGTGGCGAGGCCCACGAGAACGACGGGAACCGTTCGGGTCGGAGGCCCCTTCCAGATGAGGGGGCATGGTGTGGAGGACGGCCGAGGCCGTCCGGATGGATGAAACCTCGCAGCGCCACCGCGCGCGTGCGGGATTGGTGATGCGATGACGCACGATCCGGATCAGGACCGACAGACGGCCCGTCAGGCGCGCACGGTCGCCGTGGTGATCGCGGCGACTATGTTGCTGTGGATGGCGGCCCAGTGGATCGGTGGCGAGATGGGATGGGAAGCGCGTTATGTCTTCCTCTTCGACATGCTCGCCATGGCCGGGTTTCTCTGGGCGCTCATCGTGACGTTTCAGATCTGGCGCAGACGCCGGAACGACTGAGGAACAGGCATGCTCAAGGACGAAGACCGCATCTTCACGAACCTCTACGGGACGCACGACCGGACGCTCGCGGGGGCCAAGGCGCGCGGGGACTGGGACGGCACCGCGGACCTCATCGCGAAGGGCCGCGACTGGATCGTCGAGGAGATGAAATCCTCCGGCCTCCGCGGCCGGGGCGGCGCGGGATTCCCGACGGGGCTGAAATGGTCCTTCATGCCGAAGGAGTCGGACGGGCGGCCGGCCTATCTCGTCGTCAACGCCGACGAATCCGAACCGGGCACCTGCAAGGACCGGGAGATCATGCGCCACGATCCGCACACGCTGATCGAGGGCTGCCTGATCGCGTCGTTCGCGATGCAGGCGCACACCTGCTACATCTACATCCGAGGCGAATACATCCGCGAGCGCGAAGCGCTGCAGGCCGCGATCGACGAGGCCTACGACGCGGGGCTTCTGGGCCGGAACGCCTGCGGATCGGGCTGGGACTTCGACCTCTATCTCCACCACGGTGCGGGCGCCTACATCTGCGGCGAAGAGACGGCGCTCCTGGAAAGCCTCGAAGGCAAGAAGGGGATGCCGCGCATGAAGCCGCCGTTCCCGGCCGGGGCCGGCCTCTACGGCTGTCCCACCACGGTCAACAACGTGGAGAGCATCGCGGTCGTGCCGACGATCCTGCGGCGCGGGGCGGCGTGGTTTGCGTCCTTCGGGCGGCAGAACAACACCGGCACCAAGGTCTTTGCGATCTCGGGGCACGTCAACACCCCCTGCGTGGTCGAGGAGGCGATGTCGATCTCCTTCGAGGAACTGATCGACCGGCATTGCGGCGGTATTCGCGGCGGCTGGTCGAACCTCAAGGCGGTGATCCCCGGCGGGTCGTCGGTGCCCTGCCTCCCGGCGGAGACGATCCGCGAGGGGATCATGGATTTCGACTGGCTGAGAGAGCAGCGGTCCGGCCTCGGCACGGCGGCGGTGATCGTGATGGACCAGTCGACCGACATCATCAAGGCGATCTGGCGGCTGTCGAAGTTCTACAAGCACGAAAGCTGCGGCCAGTGCACCCCGTGCCGCGAGGGAACGGGTTGGATGATGCGGGTCATGGACCGGCTGGTGCGCGGCGAGGCGGAGGTCGAGGAGATCGACATGCTGCTCGACGTCACCAAGCAGGTGGAGGGGCACACGATCTGCGCCCTGGGAGATGCCGCGGCCTGGCCGATCCAGGGTCTGATCCGGCATTTTCGGGACGAGATCGAGGACCGGATCAAGGCGAAGCGGACGGGCCGCGTGAGCGCGGTGGCGGCGGAGTAGGGCGGATGTCCGACCTCGGAAACCCGGCCAGGCAACTGAAACGGCGGGAGAGTGTCTGCGGTGTTGACCGGATCGAAAGGAAGGCTGGGCTGATGCGCGGGGCTGTCTGTCTTGTGCTCGTCCTGTCGCTCTCTGGCTGCGGGTGGCTCAGAGACACGTTCTCGTTCGGCGGGGGCATCGGCGCGGCGGCCGAGACGCCCTATCGCGCGACGGCCAGGGCGGGCGAGGACAACAGGGACCTTGCGGTGACCGTCTCGGCGGGGCCGCAGGTGCCGCTCGAGGAGTTCCGAGAAAGCGCGCGCTACGCGGTGACGCGCTACTGCCTCGGCGCCTTCGGCATGTCGGAGGCGGACTGGGCGACGGATTCCGCCACCGGCGACTGGGCGGTCACGCGGACGGAGAACGCGGCGCTGCTTCAGGCACGCTGCACGGGGCGATAGGAGCAGGCGGTTGGATGAGATGGCGCGACAAGGCACTTCTGGCGCTCCTGATCTGGGCTTTCGTCTACCCGGGCGTGCTTCTGATGAGCTACGTCTTCCGCTGGCTCGGGATCGAGGTCGCGCTCTGGATCGAGCTGGGGATCTCCACCGCGCTGACCGTGCCGCTCATCAGCCTTCTGGCGGCGCCGCGGGTGGAGCGGATCGTGGCGGCGTCGCGCGGCGAGACGGCCGCGGAACTGAAGGTGGATCAGGCGCGGGATGCGCCGGGGCCTGATCCCGAAGAGATCGTGAACCGCGGCGGCTGAGTGCCGCGGCGGCAGGGATTGAATGCGGGGCGAGGGCCTCGCGGACGACACGCGGGCCACGGCGCCCGGAAGGGACTGAGAGATGACTGAACTGAGAAAGATCATCATCGACGACATGGAGGTCGAGGTCGACCCCGCCATGACGCTGATCCAGGCCTGCGAGCAGGCTGGGATCGAGATCCCGCGCTTCTGCTATCACGAGCGGCTGTCGATCGCCGGCAACTGCCGGATGTGCCTCGTCGAGGTGGTGGGCGGCCCGCCCAAGCCGGCGGCCTCCTGCGCGATGCAGGTGCGCGACCTGCGGCCCGGGCCGGACGGCGCGCCGCCCGTGGTCAAGACGACGTCGCCGATGGTCAAGAAGGCGCGTGAAGGGGTGATGGAGTTCCTCCTCATCAACCACCCGCTCGACTGCCCGATCTGCGATCAGGGCGGCGAATGCGATCTCCAGGACCAGGCGATGGCGTATGGCGTGGACTTCTCGCGGTACCGCGAGCCGAAGCGCGCGGTGGACGACCTGAACCTAGGGCCGCTCGTGGAGACGCACATGACGCGCTGCATCTCGTGCACGCGCTGCGTCCGCTTCATCACCGAGGTCGCGGGGATGCCGGAGCTTGGCCAGACCGGCCGGGGCGAGGATGCCGAGATCACGTCGTATCTGGGCCAGACGCTCGATTCCGAGATGCAGGGCAACATCGTGGATCTCTGCCCGGTGGGCGCGCTGACGAACAAGCCCTACGCCTTCACGGCGCGGCCGTGGGAGTTGACGAAGACCGAGACGATCGACGTGATGGACGCGCTGGGATCGAACATACGGGTGGACACCAAGGGACGCGAGGTCATGCGCATCCTGCCGCGCAACCATGACGGCGTGAACGAGGAATGGCTGTCCGACCGGTCGCGCTACGTCTGGGACGGGCTGAGGCGGCAGCGGCTCGACCGGCCCTACATCCGCGAGAACGGCAAGCTGCGCCCGGCCTCGTGGGGCGAGGCGCTGACCGCGACGGCCGTGGCGCTGAAGGGGGCGCGGAAGATCGCGGGCCTCGTGGGCGACCTGGCTCCGGTCGAAGCCGCCTATTCGCTGAAGCATCTCGTCGAGGGCCTGGGCGGCGCGGTCGAATGCCGGACGGACGGGGCGAAGCTGCCCGCCGGGAACCGGTCCGCCTACGTCGGGACGGCTGCGATCGAAGACATCGGCGATGCCGAGATGATCCAGCTGGTCGGGACGAACCCGCGCGTCGAGGCGCCGGTGCTGAATTCCCGCATCCGGCAGGCATGGCTTCGGGGCACGACGGTGGGGCTCGTCGGCGAGGCGGTGGACCTGACCTACGATTACGTTCACGCGGGCACCGACAGGGCCGCGCTCGAGAATCTGGCGAAGAAATCGGTGTCGGACGAGACGAAGGCGAAACCGACGCTGGTCGTCGTCGGGCAGGGCGCTCTCACGGGGGAAGACGGCGAAGCGGTGCTGGGCCACGCGATGAAGCTGGCCGAAACCTCGAACTCCGGTCTCCTCGTCCTCCACACGGCGGCAAGCCGCGTGGGGGCGATGGACGTGGGCGCTGTGACCGAGGGCGGGATCGGCGCGGCGCTCGACGGGGCCGACGTGGTCTACAACCTCGGCGCCGACGAGGTCGACGTGCCCGCTGGCGCGTTCGTGATCTACCAGGGCAGCCACGGCGACCGGGGCGCGCACCGCGCCGACGTGATCCTGCCGGGCGCGGCCTACACGGAAGAACAGGGGCTCTTCGTCAATACCGAAGGGCGTCCTCAGCTTGCATTGCGCGCGGGCTTCCCGCCGGGCGAGGCGAAGGAGAACTGGGCGATCCTTCGGGCGCTGTCGGCGGAGCTCGGCGGGGTGCAGCCGTGGAATTCGCTGATCCAGCTCCGCAAGGCGGTCGTCGCCTCGGTGCCGCATCTGGAACTCATCGACATGGTGCCCGAGAACGAATGGCAGCCGGTCGAGGCGGGCAAGCTTGCATCCGGGCCGTTCGGGCAGGCGGTCGCCGACCATTATCTCGTGAACCCGATCACCCGGGCCTCGGAGATCATGGCGGAGCTTTCGGCGTCGGCGGCCGCGCGGCGCGGCGCGAAGCTCGCGGCCGAGTAGGGATGCGAGGGGGGCGCTTCGGGATGGCACTGTCGGGACTGGCGCTCGCGGCCTGTGGCGCGGGCGACTATGGGGCCGTCGCGGGTCCGCAGTACCGTTGGGCGGAGACGCTGAGGATGTCGGAAGAGCTTGTGAACGTGCGCGTCGGCGTCGCGGACGCGGCGGACGGGACGGGAGAGATCGTGGCGCGCAACTACACCGCCTGCGTGGCGGCGGGATACGCGCTCAGACAGGGCTTCGCTTTTGCGCGACATGTACGCACAAAGGTGTCGGAAGAGGGTGGCCTTTGGCTCGGAGATGCGGTTTACACCCTCTCGCCGGCGCTGCCCGAGGGCGTGCGCCTGATCGACGCCGAGACCAAGATCGCCGCCTGCGGCGAGAGCGGAATACCGACGGTGTGAGGACGGATGGCTGAGTTTCTGGCAACCCCCGCAGGGATCGCGCTGATCATCGCCGCGCAGTGTCTCCTGATGATCGGCTTCGTGATGGGCTCGCTTCTTTTCCTCGTCTACGGGGACCGGAAGATCTGGGCTGCCGTGCAGATGCGCCGGGGCCCCAATGTCGTCGGCGTCTACGGACTGCTGCAGACGGTCGCCGACGCGCTCAAGTACGTGTTGAAGGAAATCGTCGTGCCCGCGGGGTCCGACCGGTTCGTGTTCCTGCTGGCGCCGATGCTGTCCTTCGTGCTCGCGATGATCGCCTGGGCGGTGATCCCGTTCAACGAGACCTGGGTGCTGGCCGACATCAATGTGGCGATCCTCTACGTCTTCGCGATCTCCTCTCTGCACGTCTACGGCGTGATCATGGGGGGCTGGGCGTCGAACTCGAAGTACCCGTTCCTGGGCAGCCTGCGGTCGGCGGCGCAGATGATCTCTTACGAGGTGTCGATCGGTCTCATCATCATCGGGGTGATCCTGTCGACGGGATCGATGAATTTCGGCGCCATCGTGGCCGCGCAGGACACCGGCTGGGGTCTTCTCGGCTGGTACTGGCTGCCGCATCTGCCGATGGTGGCGCTGTTCTTCATCTCGGCGCTGGCGGAGACGAACCGTCCGCCCTTCGATCTGCCGGAGGCGGAATCCGAACTCGTGGCGGGCTATCAGGTGGAGTATTCCTCGACGCCATTCCTGCTGTTCATGGCGGGGGAGTACATCTCGATCTTCCTGATGTGCGCGTTGATGAGCCTTCTCTTCTTCGGCGGCTGGCTGTCGCCCATTCCGGGGCTGCCCGACGGCGCGCTCTGGATGGTGGGCAAGATGGCGTTCTTCTTCTTCCTCATTGCCTTGGTCAAGGCCATCACGCCGCGTTACCGCTACGACCAGCTCATGCGGATCGGCTGGAAGGTGTTCCTGCCGTTCTCGCTCGGATGGGTGGTGCTGGTGTCCTTCTTCGCGCATTTCGGACTGTTCGGCGGGTTGTATGCCCGCTGGGCGATGGGAGGCTGATCGCGGATGGGGGTCGACTACGTCCTCTTCGAACGGCTCGCCGAGCTCTCGACGCGGGTCCGGCCCGCCGGTCGGACGCTGATGCTCGGCCGCCACGGATTCCGGGTTGAGGAGAAATTCCGCCCGCTCTACGCCGAGGCGATGGCGCGTTACGGCCTCGGGGGCGAGATCGACGACTACACCCAGGAGGACGGCTTCTGCGAGACGCTGATGCGCAAGCTCGGCTTCGGCGGGATGGAGGCGCTCGACTTTTCGGATTTCGAGGGGGCGTCGATCCTCCACGACCTGAACCGGCCGGTGCCCGACGCGCTGCACGGCCAGTTCGACCTGATCTTCGACGGTGGCACCATCGAGCACGTCTTCGACGTGCCGCAGGCGCTCCGGAACGTGTTCCATATGCTGAAGCCCGCGGGGCGCTTCGTCTCGGCCAACGGGATGAACGGCTGGCCGGGCCATGGGCTCTATCAGTTCAATCCGGATCTCGTCTGGACCTTCTGGCGGCGCGGGGCGGGCTGCGAGGTGCACGACTGCCGTGGGATCACCAAGGCGCCGGGCAAGGGTGAATACGCCGTCGCGTTCCGCGACCCCGCGCTCACCGGCAAGCGGCTGCGGCTGAAGGGCAAGATCCCGCCGCGGCGCTTCTACCTCTACTACGAGGTCGAGCGGCTTCCCACCTCCGCGCTGACCGTCGGGTCGCCGCTTCAGAGCGATTACGAGACCAAATGGGCCGGGCACCAGAACGCCGCCGAGACGCGGCTCGACCCGGTCGAGGGAGCTTGACATGACCGCAATCGACTGGACCCGCGCGGGCAAATACTTCCTGCTCGTGGACTTCTTCAAAGGCTTCAAGCTGGGACTGCGCTACTTCTTCGCGCCAAAGGCGACGCTCAACTACCCGCACGAGAAGGGGCCGCTCAGTCCCCGTTTCCGCGGCGAGCACGCGCTGCGCCGCTATCCCAACGGCGAGGAGCGGTGCATCGCCTGCAAGCTCTGCGAGGCGATCTGCCCCGCGCAGGCCATCACCATCGACGCCGAGCCGCGCGAGGACGGGTCGCGCCGGACCACGCGCTACGACATCGACATGACGAAGTGCATCTACTGCGGATTCTGCGAAGAGGCCTGCCCGGTCGACGCCATCGTGGAAGGCCCGAACTTCGAGTTCTCGACCGAGACGCGGGAGGAACTGTTCTACAACAAGGAGCGGCTCCTGGCGAACGGCGACCGCTGGGAGGCTGAAATCGCCCGCAACCTCGAACTGGACGCGCCGTACCGATGACCGACCCGAAGAACCCCTTCGCCGAGATGATGGCGATTGGCCAGCAGTGGGCCAAGACCATGAACCCGGCGCTTGAGCACTTCACGCCGAAGGGGTTCGAGACGCTGATCCCGACGATGCCGCGCGACATGATGGAAACCTTCATGGGGCGCACGTTCAATCCCGAGGGTCTCGATGCCAAGACGAAGCTGCTGCTCACGCTGGGGGCGCTGACGATCCTCGGCGCGCAGGCGGAGGCGCAGATCCGGCTCACGGTGCGCCACGCGCTGGAAGCGGGCGCCACGAAGCAGGAGATCGCCGAGACCATCGCGCTCGTCGGCGTGTTCGGCGGCGTGCCCGCGATGACCAAGGCCATGGAACTCGCCAGCGAGGTCATGGAAAAGGACGAGGAGAGCGACGAATGACACCGGCCGATTTCGCCTTCTACCTCTTCGCGATCTCGACGCTCGTGGGTGGCCTCTTCACCGTGGTGGCCCGCAATCCGGTGCATTCGGTGCTCTGGCTCATCCTCGCCTTCCTGTCGTCGGCGGGTCTCTTCGTGCTTCTGGGCGCGGAGTTCGTGGCGTTCCTACTGGTCATCGTCTACGTCGGCGCCGTCGCCGTGCTGTTCCTCTTCGTCGTGATGATGCTCGACGTCGATTTCTCCGCACTGAAGGCTGAGATGGCGAAATACATGCCGCTCGCGCTCCTGATCGGGGTCGTGATCCTGATGCAGCTCGGCATCGCATTCGGCGTCTGGGAGTTCGCCGACGAGGCGGAGGGGCTGCGCGCGGCGGTCATGCCGCCGCCGGGCGAGATCCACAACACGCGGGCGCTGGGGCTGCTGCTCTACGACCGCTACATCCTGGCGTTCCAGCTGGCCGGACTGATCCTTCTCGTCGCGATGATCGGTGCGATCGTGCTGACGCTGCGGCATCGCGTGGGCATCAAGCGTCAGGACGTGCTCGCCCAGATGTACCGCGACCCGGCGAAAGCGATGGAACTGAAGGATGTCAAGCCGGGGCGGGGGCTTTGAATGCAGGGCGCTGGATAGCGGTGGCCGTCGGCGTGGCCGTCGCAATCCTGGTCGCGAACGGATATTTCGGCGGGTAGCCGAGAGGGGCAGAATGGTCGGACTTGAACATTACCTCACGGTGGCGGCGGCGCTGTTCGTCATCGGCATCTTCGGCCTCTTCCTGAACCGGAAGAACGTCATCATCATCCTGATGTCGATCGAACTGATGCTGCTTGCCGTCAACATCAATCTCGTGGCGTTCTCGGCCTATCTGGGCGATCTGGTCGGGCAGGTCTTCACGCTTTTCGTTCTCACGGTCGCGGCGGCGGAGGCGGCAATCGGGCTCGCCATCCTCGTCTGCTTCTTCCGCAACCGGGGCACCATCGACGTCGAAGACGTCAACGTGATGAAGGGCTGAGGCGATGGAAACGATCATCCTCTTCGCCCCGCTCGTGGGCGCGCTGATCTGCGGCTTCGGCTGGAAATTCATCGGCGAGGCGGCGGCGCAGTGGACGGCGACAGGCTTTCTGTTCCTGTCGTGCCTCCTGTCGTGGGTCGTGTTCCTCGGCTTCGACGGGGAGACCGAGATCATTCCGATCCTGCGCTGGATCGAGAGCGGAAGCCTCGCTACCGACTGGGCGATCCGGCTCGACCGGCTGACGGCGATCATGCTGATCGTCATCACCACGGTCTCGGCGCTCGTGCACCTCTATTCCTTCGGTTACATGGCGCATGACGAGAACTTCAAGGAAAGCGAGAGCTACCGGCCGCGGTTCTTCGCCTACCTGTCGTTCTTCACCTTCGCGATGCTGATGCTGGTGACGGCCGACAACCTCGTGCAGCTGTTCTTCGGCTGGGAGGGCGTGGGCCTCGCCTCCTACCTCCTGATCGGGTTCTACTATCGCAAGCCCTCGGCCAACGCGGCGGCGATCAAGGCGTTCGTCGTCAATCGGGTCGGCGACTTCGGCCTCGCGCTCGGCATCTTCGCGGTGTTCTTCCTCGTCGATTCGATCAATCTGTCCGACGTCTTCGCGGCCGCGCCCGAGATCGCGGAGACCGAGCTGACCTTCCTGTGGACCTCGTGGAACGCGGCGGAGCTGATCGCTTTCCTGCTGTTCGTGGGCGCGATGGGCAAGTCGGCGCAGCTGTTCCTGCACACCTGGCTGCCGGACGCGATGGAGGGCCCCACGCCGGTGTCCGCGCTGATCCACGCCGCGACCATGGTGACGGCGGGCGTGTTCCTCGTCTGCCGGATGTCGCCGATCATGGAGTTCGCGCCGTCGGCCACGACATTCGTCGTCGTGATCGGCGCGGCCACGGCGTTCTTCGCGGCGACGGTCGGTCTCGTCCAGAACGACATCAAGCGGGTGATCGCCTATTCGACCTGTTCGCAGCTGGGCTACATGTTCGTGGCCGCAGGCGTGGGCGTCTATTCGGCGGCGATGTTCCACCTCTTCACCCACGCCTTCTTCAAGGCGATGCTGTTTCTCGGCGCGGGGGCGGTGATCCACGCGATGCACCACGAGCAGGACATGCGCAACTACGGCGGGCTTCGCAAGAAGATCCCCTACACCTTCGCGGCCATGCTGATCGGGACGCTTGCGATCACCGGCGTCGGCATCCCGCTCACCTACATCGGTTTCGCCGGGTTCCTCTCGAAGGACGCGATCATCGAGAGCGCCTTCGCGGGCGGCACGGGCGCGGCGCAGTTCGCGTTCTGGGCGCTGGTGATCTCGGCGCTGTTCACGAGCTTCTATTCCTGGCGGCTGATGTTCCTGACGTTCTGGGGCGAGCCGCGGGGGAACAAGCGCACCCACGAACATGCCCACGAAAGCCCGTGGACGATGCTCGCGCCGCTCGGCGTGCTCGCGATCGGCGCGATCTTCTCGGGCATGGTCTGGCACAAGGATTTCTTCGGCCACGCCAACGAGGTGGGCCGCTTCTTCGGCGTCCCCTACGCGGCCGAGGCGGGCGAGCAGGCGGAGGCGGCGGAAGAGGCGCTGGAGCCGGACCAGCCGGTCAGCGAGCTGTCGGAGGCCTATGAGGAGGGCCACTACGTCTTCACAGGCCAGCCGGGCGAGGGCGCGCTCTACATCGCGCCGGACAATCACGTTCTCGACGATGCGCACGAGGTGCCGGCCTGGGTCAAGGTCGCGCCCTTCGCAGCGATGCTGCTGGGTCTCGCGCTGTCGTTCCTGTTCTACATCGTGAAGCCGGACCTGCCGCGCCGTCTGGCCGAGAACCAGCGCCCGCTGTACCTCTTCCTGCTCAACAAGTGGTATTTCGACGAGGCCTACAACGTCATCTTCGTGCAGCCCGCGAAGTGGCTGGGCGGCTTTCTCTGGCGGCGCGGTGACGGCAGCGCGATCGACGGGACGATCAACGGCGTCGCGATGGGGATCATCCCCTTCTTCACACGGCTCGCGGGGCGGGCGCAGTCCGGCTACCTGTTCCACTACGCCTTCGCCATGGTCGTGGGGATCGCGGTCCTGCTGACGTGGATGAGCATCACCGGGGGGGCCGAGTGATGGACAACCTTCTGTCGATCATCACCTTCCTGCCGCTTGTCGCGGCGCTGATCCTCGCCTTCTTCCTGCGCGGCGACGACGCGGCGGCGCAGCGCAACGCCAAGTGGCTGGCGCTGATCGCGACCTCGGCCACGTTCCTCGTCTCGCTGTTCCTGCTCGTCGATTTCGACCCGGCGAATCCGGGCTTCCAGTTCGTCGAAGAGCGCGAGTGGATCCTCGGGCTTACCTACAAGCTCGGCGTCGACGGCATCTCGATCCTGTTCGTGCTGCTGACGACGTTCCTGATGCCGCTCGTCATCGCCTCGGCCTGGGAGGTGACGCACCGGGTCAAGGAATACATGATCGCCTTCCTGGTGCTGGAGAGCCTGATGATCGGCGTCTTCGTGGCGCTCGACCTCGTGCTGTTCTACCTGTTCTTCGAGGCGGGGCTGATCCCGATGTTCCTCATCATCGGGATCTGGGGCGGGAAGGAACGGATCTACGCCTCCTTCAAGTTCTTCCTCTACACCTTCCTCGGCTCGGTCCTGATGCTGGTCGCGATGATCGCGATGTTCGTCGACGCCGGGACAACGGACATCCCGACGCTCCTCAACCACCAGTTCGGGTCCGAGACGTTCAGTGTTCTCGGCATCCAGATCGTGGGCGGTCTCCAGACGCTCCTGTGGCTCGCGTTCTTCGCCTCCTTCGCGGTCAAGATGCCGATGTGGCCGGTGCACACCTGGCTGCCGGACGCGCACGTTCAGGCGCCCACGGCGGGGTCCGTGGTCCTCGCCGCGATCTTGCTGAAGATGGGGGGCTACGGGTTTCTGCGGTTTTCGCTGCCGATGTTCCCGGTGGCCTCGGACCTGCTTGCGCCGCTCGTGCTTTGGCTCTCGGCCATCGCGATCGTCTATGCCTCCCTCGTGGCACTGGCACAGTCCGACATGAAGAAGCTCATCGCCTATTCGTCCGTCGCCCACATGGGCTTCGTGACCGCGGGGATCTTCACGGTGAACCAGCAGGGGCTCGATGGTGCGATCTTCCAGATGATCAGTCACGGCTTCATCTCGGGGGCGCTCTTTCTCTGCGTGGGCGTGATCTACGACCGGATGCACACCCGGGAGATCGACGCCTACGGCGGGCTCGTGAACCGGATGCCGGCCTACGCGCTCGTCTTCATGCTGTTCACGATGGCGAACGTGGGACTGCCGGGCACCAGCGGTTTCGTGGGCGAGTTCCTGACGCTCATGGGCATGTTCCAGGCCAACACCTGGGTCGCCGCGGTGGCCGCGACGGGGGTGATCCTCAGCGCCGCCTACGCGCTCTGGCTCTACCGGCGGGTGGTCTTCGGCGATCTCATCAAGGAGAGCCTCAGGTCGATCACCGACATGAGCCTGCGCGAGCGCGCGATCTTCGCGCCGCTCGTGGTGATGACAATCCTGCTGGGCGTCTATCCGAGCCTCGTCACCGACATCATCGGCCCCTCGGTCGAGGCGCTGATCCAGACCTACGACACCGCGCTTCTCGAGGCCGACGCCTCGCGCTTCGCGGCGAACGGAGAGTGATCCCATGACCTCGGCAGACATCTCAGCCGTCCTTCCCGAGATCCTCCTGAGCGCCTATGCGATGGCCGCGCTCCTGTTCGGTGTCTACACGACAAAGGACAAGGCGGCGCCGATGCTCGTCTGGGTGACGTCGGGCGCCTTCGTTCTCGTCGGTCTCATGGTCGGCTTCGCGGGCGGCGGCACGGACGTGGCCTTCGGCGGCATGTTCATCGATGACGCCTTCTCGCGCTTTTCCAAGGTGATGATCCTGTTCTCTGCGGCCGCCGTCCTGCTGATGAGCGAGGGCTACATGGCGCGGCGGGGCATCCTGCGGTTCGAATACCCCGTCCTCGTGACGCTCTCGGTCGTGGGGATGATGGTCATGGTCTCGGCGGGCGATCTGATCGCGCTCTACATGGGACTGGAGCTTCAGTCGCTCGCGCTCTACGTGATCGCCTCGATCCGGCGCGACAGCGCCCGGAGCACCGAAGCGGGGCTCAAGTACTTCATCCTCGGCGCGCTGTCGTCGGGAATGCTGCTTTACGGCGCCTCGCTTACCTACGGGTTCGCGGGCACGACCACCTTCGCGGGCATCCTGGGCGTCTCGACGGCGGGGGAGATCCCGCTGGGTCTGCTCTTCGGGCTGGTGTTCCTGATCACCGGCCTCGCCTTCAAGGTCTCGGCCGTGCCGTTCCACATGTGGACGCCCGACGTCTACGAGGGCGCGCCGACGCCGGTCACGGCGTTCCTCGCGACCGCGCCCAAGGTCGCGGCGATGGCGCTCTTCGCGCGCGTCGTGTTCGACGCCTTCGGTGGCGTGGTCAACGACTGGCAACAGATCGTGGCGGTCCTGTCGGTGCTGTCGATGTTCCTCGGCGGCGTCGCGGCGATCGGGCAGACGAACATCAAGCGCCTGATGGCGTATTCGTCGATCGCGCACATGGGTTACGCGCTCATGGGGCTGGCGGCGGGGACGGCTTTCGGCGTGCAGGCGATGCTGATCTACATGGCGATCTACGTGACGATGAGCGTCGGCACCTTCGCCTTCATCCTGTCGATGGAGAAGGACGGCCAGCCGGTGACCGACATCGCGAGCCTCAACATGTATTCCAAGAAGAACCCGACGCAGGCGATGGCCATGCTGGTGCTGCTCTTCAGCCTCGCCGGCGTGCCGCCATTCCTCGGGTTCTTCGCGAAGTACTACGTGATCCTCGCCGCCGTGCAGGCGGACCTCGTCTGGCTCGCGGTTCTCGCCGTGATCGCCTCGGTGATCGGGGCCTTCTACTATCTCCGCATCGTCTTCTTCATGTACTTCGGGGAAGAGCGCGAGGGCCTCGACGGCGGCGGATCGCCGATCCTCTGGGGTATGCTCGTCGTCTCGGCCGCGATCATGGTTGTGGGCATCGTGAATCTCTTCGGGATCGAGGGGTCCGCGGCTGCCGCAGCGGCGACCCTTGTCGACTGACCTCTGGCCGGGAGGCTACGGCCGCATCGTTCTCGATGCGGTCGACAGCACCAACGCCGAGGCCGCGCGGATCGCGGACCGTCTCGACAGGCCAACCTGGATCATGGCGCGGAGGCAGACGGCGGCGCGCGGGCGCCGGGGCCGGGCCTGGGAAATGCCGAACGGCAATTTCGCCGCCACGCTGGTGATGCGGCCGGGCGGGCAGCCGTCGTGGGCGGCGCTCCGGTCGTTCCTCGCGGCCAATGCGCTTCGTGCCACGCTGTCGATGTATGTCCGCGACGCCTCGCTCGCGCTCAAGTGGCCGAACGACGTGCTGCTGAACGGCGGCAAGGTGGCGGGCATCCTGCTGGAAAGCACGGGCAAGGGCGGGGCCGTGGACTGGCTTGCCATCGGGATCGGCGTGAACCTCCTTGCCATGCCGCAGACCCCCGGCGACGCGCGGTTCCCGCCGGTCTGCCTTGCCGACCACGGCGAGGAGGTGGACCCGGAGACCTTCCTCACCGTCCTTGCCGGCCACTACGCGACGGAAGAGTCGATCCTCGACCGGCTCGGGTTCGACGCGATCCGGGAGGACTGGCTCCAGCACGCCGCGAAGCTGGGCGAGATCATCACCGCCCGCACGGCGCGCGACGAGATCACCGGCCTCTTCGACACGGTGGACGAAGCAGGAAATCTCGTGCTCATTACCGGCGCGGGGCCGAAGGTGATCCCGGCGGCGGACGTCTATTTCTGAAGGGGAGGGGACATGCTCCTCTGCATCGACACCGGCAACACGAACACCGTCTTCTCGATCTGGGACGGCGAGCGCTTCCTCGCGACCTTCCGCACCTCGACCGAATGGCAGCGGACGGCGGACCAGTATTATGTCTGGCTCTCGACGCTGATGGCGCACAAGGGCATCCCCATGGCGATCGGGGAGGTCATCATCTCGTCGACGGTGCCGCGGGTGGTCTTCAACCTGCGCGTCCTCGCGGACCGGTATTTCGACACGCGGCCGCTCGTCGTGGGCAAGCCCGACTGCCTGCTTCCGGTGCCGCCGCGCGTGGACGAGGGGACGACCGTGGGGCCCGATCGCCTGGTGAACACGGCGGGCGCCTTCGACCGGCACGGGGGCGACCTGATCGTGGTCGACTTCGGGACGGCCACGACCTTCGACGTGGTCGACACCGACGGCGCCTATATCGGCGGCGTGATCGCGCCGGGGGTGAACCTCTCTCTCGAGGCGCTCCACATGGCGGCGGCGGCGCTGCCGCATGTCGACGTGACGAAGCCGCAGAAGGTGATCGGAACGAACACGGTGGCCTGCATGCAGTCGGGCGTGTTCTGGGGCTACGTGGGCCTCATCCGCGAGATCACCGACCGGATCAAGGGCGAGCATGACACGCCGATGCGGGTCATCGGAACGGGCGGGCTTGCGCCGTTGTTCTCGCAGGGCGATGTGCTATTTGACGACGTCGAAGACGACATCACCATGCACGGCCTGACCGTGATCCACCGACACAACAAGGCAAACGGGGCAGCATGAGCAAAGACCGGCTGATCTACCTCCCCCTCGGAGGCGCGGGGGAGATCGGAATGAATTGCTATGTCTACGGATATGGCAAGCCGGGCGCGGAGCGCCTGATCGTGCTCGACGTGGGCCTGACGTTTCCCGACATGGAGACGAGCCCCGGGGTCGACCTCATCCTGCCCGACGTGGACTGGCTCGAGGCCTGCCAGGACCGGATCGAGGCGATCTTCATCACCCATGCCCACGAGGACCACGTGGGCGCGGTGGGCCATCTCTGGCCGCGTCTCAAGGCGCCGGTCTATGCGCGTCCCTTCACCGCCAACATCGCGAAGCGCAAGATGGAGGAGCAGGGGCTCGACCCCGAGACCGTGCGCGCGGTGGGGCCGTGGCCGCACCAGACGGGCGCGGGGCCGTTCACCGTGGGCTTCGCGCCGATCTCGCACTCGATCCCCGAAAGCTCGATGCTGATCCTCGACACACCGGCGGGCCGGGTGGTGCATACCGCCGACTTCAAGGTCGACCGCACGCCCCTCGTGGGCGAGCCGTTCGACGACGCGCTCTACCGCGAGATCGCGGGCGCGGGCGTTCAGGCGCTCGTCTGCGACTCCACCAACGCCTTCGTGACGTCGCCGGGACGGTCGGAGGCGACGCTGGGATCCGAGATCGAGGCGCTGGTCGAGCGCACGACGGGGATGATGGTGGCTACCACCTTCGCCTCGAACGTCGCGCGCGTCCGGACGCTCGCCGAAGCGGGCAAGCGCGCGGGGCGGTCCGTCTGCCTTCTTGGCCGGGCGATGCGGCGGATGATCGAGGCGTCGGTCGAGACCGGCGTACTGACCGAGTTTCCGGCGACGGTCACGCCCGAGGAGGCCGCGAACATCCCGCGCGAGAACCTCATGCTGGTCGTGACCGGGAGCCAGGGCGAACGGCGCGCGGCCTCGGCGCAACTGAGCCGCGGGAAGTACCTCGGGCTGGAACTGAAGGACGGCGACCTGTTCCTGTTCTCGTCGAAGACGATCCCCGGCAATGAGAAGGGCGTGATCCGCATCATGAACGCGCTGAGCGAAAAGGGTGTGGACGTGGTGGACGACGAGGGCGGCCGCTATCACGTCTCGGGCCACGCGAACCGGCCGGACCTTGAACTGATGCACGAGATCATGAAACCGAAGATCCTCATCCCGATGCACGGCGAGCACCGGCACCTGCGCGAGCACGTGCGGATCGGGGCGGCCAAGGGCATCCCGGGCGCGCTGGCGGTCAACGGTACGATGCTCGACATCACCGGCGACGAGCCGACGATCGCGGCCTATGAGGAAGCCGGGCGCACCTATCTCGACGGCAACGTCCTGATCGGGGCGCTCGACGGGGTGGTGCGCGACCGCATCCGCATGGCACTCAACGGCCACGTGACGGTGACGGTCATCCTCGACGAGGAGGAGGACCCGCTGGGCGATCCGTGGTGCGATCTCATGGGCCTGCCCGAGACCGGACGGTCGAAGGCGGCGCTGGTCGAGGTGCTGGAGGAGGACCTGTCGCAGTTCCTCGGCCGGGCAGACCCCAGGACGCTGCGCGACGAGGACAAGCTCGAGCATGAGGTGCGCCGCATCGTCCGCCAGACCGCGCAGAACGAGATCGGCAAGAAGCCCGAAGTGACGGTGGTGGTGAGCCGCCTGTCATGACGCTCCCCGTGGTCTTCGACCTCGACGGGACGCTGGTCGACAGCCTGCCGGGGATCGCGGCGGCGGCGAATCGATTTCTCTCGGAGCAGGGGCGCTCGCCTTTGCCGGTGGAGCGGATCGGCGGATTCGTGGGGCACGGGGAAGACGTCTTTCTGGAACGGCTGATCGGGGCGGGCGGGCTTGACCCCGCACGCTTCGACGACCTGAAGCCGCGGTTTTCGGAGCTGTATGTCGCGGCGTCGCGGGACACGACACTCTTTCCCGGGGTGGCGGCGATGCTTGAGGGGTTCCGGGCCGCGGGCGTGCCGCTCGGCCTTTGCACGAACAAGCCCCAGGGTCCGACGCAGGTGGTGCTCGAGGCTGCGTGCCTCGGGGCCGTCTTCGGCGCGATCGTCACGGGCGACAGTCTGCCGGAACGGAAACCGGACCCGGCCCCCTTGCAGGTCGTTCTGTCACGATTGGGTGCGACGTCCGGTCTTTACGTCGGGGACAGCGAGGTGGACGCCGAGACCGCCGCGCGGGCGGGTGTGCCCTTCGCGCTCTACACCGAAGGGCTCCGGACGCGGTCCGTCGCGGAGATCCCGCACGACCACGCCTTCAGCGACTTCCGCGCATTGGCGGGCATCCATGCGGCTGCAGCGAAACGGGAGCGCGCGCGGGCCTAGCCCGCCATGCGCTCCTCGAAGCTCTTTTCGATGAAGGAGGGCATGTGGTCGCCCATGCCGACGACCCTGTCGTCGCGGCCGCCGCCGCCACCGCCACCGCGGCGCGATCGGCCTTTGCCGCCCGAGCGTTCACGGTCCTGCGCGGGGGGAGCCGCCTCGGCGGTCTCGACGGAAGGCTCCGCCTCGGGCGCCGGCTGGGCCGCGGGCTGAGGCGCGGTTTCAGCCTTGGTTTCGGCGGGGGCGTCGCGCCTGCCGCGGCGCGAGCGGGAGCGCTTGGGCTTCTCCTCGGTCGTCTCCTCCGCTTCGGGCGCAGCGCCCTTGAGAGGATTCTCGGCGACCGGAACTTCCTTGCCGAGCAGCTTCTCGATCGCGTCGAGATACTTTTCGTCGGAGCTCGAGCACAGCGTGATCGCCTTGCCCGTCCGGCCCGCGCGCCCGGTCCGGCCGATCCGGTGCACGTAATCCTCGGCGTGGCTGGGGACGTCGAAGTTGAACACGTGGCTCACCGCGGGGATGTCGAGGCCGCGCGCCGCGACGTCCGACGCCACGAGAAACCTCAGCGTCCCGTCGCGGAAGCCGTCGAGTGTCCGCGTGCGCTGCGACTGGTCGAGATCGCCGTGGATCGGCGCGGCGTCGTAGCCATGTGTCTTCAAGGACTTCGCGACGATATCGACGTCCGTCTTGCGGTTGCAGAAGATGATCGCGTTGGTGCATGCCTCGCCCTCGGCGTCGATCAGCGCACGCAGGATGGCGCGCTTTTCCGGCGCAGCCTTGTCGCGACGCGAGGCGCGGAACTTGACGAGGTTCTGGGCGATGGTCTCGGACGCGGTCGCCTGCCGCGCCACCTCGATCCGCGCCGGGCCGGAGAGGAAGGTATTGGTGATCCGCTCGATCTCCGGCGCCATGGTGGCGGAGAAGAAGAGCGTCTGCCGGGTGAACGGCGTCAGCGAGAAGATCCGCTCGATATCCGGGATGAACCCCATGTCGAGCATCCGGTCGGCCTCGTCCACCACCATGATCTGCACGCCGGTCAGCAAGAGCTTGCCGCGCTCGAAGTGATCGAGAAGGCGGCCGGGCGTCGCGATCAGCACGTCGACGCCCCGGTCGATCAGCGAGTCCTGCTCCTTGAACGATACGCCGCCGATGAGAAGCGCCTTCGTGAGCTTCACGTGCTTGGAATAGGTGTCGAAGTTCTCGGCCACCTGCGCGGCGAGTTCCCGTGTCGGGCAGAGAACCAGCGAGCGTGGCATTCTCGCCCGGGCGCGGCCCTTCGACAGGAGGGTGATCATCGGCAGCACGAAGCCCGCCGTCTTGCCGGTGCCCGTCTGGGCGATGCCGAGCACGTCGCGCCCTTCCAGCGCCGGCGGGATGGCGCCGGCCTGGATCGGCGTGGGGGTTTCGTATCCCGTCTCTTCGACGGCTTTGAGAACTTTGGGGTCGAGCTTCAGGTCGCTGAACTTGGTCATGGATGTCCGTTTGTTACGGACCTGTCCGCGGCCCGTGCATCTGATGAGGCGTCGGCCTGCGTGGCCGCGGTCCGCCATACGCGGATGCCTCGATGCGCGGAGCCCTACTGCATTGCCCGCCCAGCGTCAATGCGGGGACGTGCGTGTCGCGATGGATATCCCACGTCGGATGTATGCGTGCCGGAACACGAGAGATTCCCGGAGGCGGGACGGCGCAACCGTTTCCAGAACACGCGTCACTTCGACGAGGGAGACGAGTTCTTGCACAGATTCGACACGATCCTGTCTGCCTTGCTCTGCGCAGGCACGCCGCTCGAACCGTCCGATCTGCGCCGCATGCGGATCATATCAGGCAATACTGCCGCGCCGGCAGCAATCGGCCGCCGAGAAGGCTCGTAACCCGGTTGACAGTGTGGGGAGTCGAAACTACGTGTTTAAGGAACGCTGCTCGACGTTGTGAGTGGCTCAATAGGATTAAGGGGTGAGTAGAATGGGAAGCAAGTTTTATCCCACATCGACGATTCGCGGACTGGCGGGTAGCGTCGCCGTCTCGGTCGTGCTCGCGTCGTCGGCGGTGGCGGGAACGGTGCCTGCGAACGAATTCAGATCCGATCTTCGGATGGCGGAGCAACTGCTCACCATACGGCATTCGATTTCCGAGGCCCCGAACCCGGACACGATGGCCTCGACGGCTGGAGAACTGTATAAGCTTGTCAGCAGTATGACGAACTGGACGAGCACGAGCACCCAAGGTCAGGAAGTAGTCGAGCCGGACTCACTTCCTTCCCCTCCGAGCGATGTCTCGGTCGTTCCGCTGCCGGCCGCTGGCTGGCTGCTTCTCGGCGGACTGGGTGGCCTCGCCGCGCTGCGCCGCCGCAAGGGCTGACAACTACACCGGATCGAACTTCCGACTGAACGAGAGGGCCTCCCATGCGGAGGCCCTTTGTCGTTTCGCGGCGGTCGCTCAGACCATCATTTCCTTCGTCGCCGTCAGCCTGAGGTCGGGGTGGTCGCGTTCGATCCGGTCGATGTCCCACTGGAGCCGCGTCAGGTAGACGATATCGCCATCGTGGTCGCGGGCGATGTGGCCCTTGTTGACGTTCACGAAGGCCTCGACCTTGTCCTTGGGGCCGGTCACCCAGCGCGCCGAGGTGAACTGCGAGGGCTCGAAGCGCACGGGCAGGCCGTATTCCAGTTCGATCCGGCTCGACAGCACGTCGAACTGCAGCGCGCCCACCACCCCCACGATGAAGCCCGCGCCGATCATCGGCTTGAAGACCTTGGCGGCACCCTCCTCGGCGAACTGCATCAGGGCCTTGTCGAGATGCTTGGCCTTCATCGGGTCGCCGGCGCGCACATTCTGAAGAAGCTCCGGCGCGAAGGATGGGATGCCGCTCACCCGGATCGCCTCGCCCTCGGTCAGCGTGTCGCCGATCCGCAATTGCCCGTGGTTCGGGATGCCGATGATGTCGCCCGCCCAGGCCTCCTCGGCGAGCTCGCGGTCGGAGGCGAGGAACATCACCGGGTTCGAGATCGCCATCGGTTTCTTCGTGCGGACGTGGGTAAGCTTCATGCCGCGATGGAAGTGGCCGGACGCCATGCGGACGAAGGCCACGCGGTCGCGGTGCTTGGGGTCCATGTTGGCCTGCACCTTGAAGACGAATCCCGCGACCTTGGTCTCCTCGGGCCCGATCTGACGCGGTTCGGCGGATTGCGGCTGCGGCTCGGGCCCGTAGGTCCCGATCCCGTCCATCAGCTCCTTCACCCCGAACGAGTTGATCGCCGAGCCGAACCAGATCGGCGTCATCGTCCCGTCGAGAAAGGCCTGCCGGTCGAAGGCGGGCAGCAGTTCGCGCGCCATCTCGACGTCTTCGCGCAGCTTCCCGAGAAGATGCGCTGGCACGTGCTCGGCCAGCTTCGGGTCGTCGAGCCCCTCGATCCTGATGGACTCCGCCACCCGGTTCCGGTCGGCCCGGTCCATCAGCTCCAGCCGGTCGTTCAGGAGGTCGTAGCAGCCGACGAAATCGCGGCCGACCCCGATCGGCCAGGAGGCCGGGGTGACGTCGATCGCCAGGTTCTCCTGGATTTCATCGACGATCTCGAACGTGTCGCGGCTCTCGCGGTCCATCTTGTTGCAGAAGGTCAGGATCGGCAGGTCGCGCAGGCGGCACACCTCGAACAGCTTGCGGGTCTGGCTCTCCACGCCCTTCGCCCCGTCGATCACCATGATCGCGGCGTCGACGGCGGTGAGCGTGCGGTAGGTGTCCTCGGAAAAGTCCGAGTGGCCGGGCGTGTCGACGAGATTGAAGCGCCAGGTCTTGTACTCGAAGGACATCGCCGAGGCCGAGACCGAGATGCCGCGATCCTTCTCCATGGCCATGAAGTCAGACCGCGTCCGCCGCGCCTCGCCCTTGGCGCGGACCTGTCCCGCCATCTGGATCGCGCCGCCGAAGAGAAGGAACTTCTCGGTCAGGGTCGTCTTGCCGGCGTCGGGGTGCGAAATGATCGCGAACGTCCGGCGGCGGGCGATCTCGGGCGGCAGCGCCGCGGCATTGTGGGCACGATCGAGCATGGCGCGGGATATAGGCCGGGGCGGGGATGGGCGCAATCGCGCTGCGAGGATCCTTAAGAGAATCTTAGTCTTGAGGGCACAGAACGGCATCCGGTCCATATCGGCCGGGGGCGCACATGCCGATCCGTCAGTTCAGCCTGTTCCTTTCCGCCTGCGGCATGCTTGGCGCTTGCGGCGGTGGCGAAGGAGGCGGCGGCGAAGCCGGGGCGGCGTCGCCGGGGCCGATGGAATACGCGGTGCGCGATGCCGCCTTCGAAAGCCTGACGAGCCGGCTCGAGGACGCCGAGATCACCGCGACGCTGCCGGTCTCCGGAACCGCCACATACGTAGGCTACCTCGGGGCAGCGGCAGACCTGCCCGGTGGCTCGCTCTTCTTCACGGGCGATGCGGAGATGACGGCCCGTTTCGCGGCACGCACCGTGTCGGGCCGCCTCGACCGGTTCCTGGGACCGGGCGGCGCGGAGATCCCGGGCTCGGCCGTGATCGTCGACGGGCGCATCGGACCTGCGGGGATCACGGCAGCGGTTGAAGGCCACCTGGCCGCGGCCGGCGAACGCCACGCGATCGACGGCGCGTTCTCCGGCACGTTCCTCGGCGCCTCGGCGCGGAGCGCGGCGGGGGTCGTCGACGCAACGCTGTCCTCGGGCGGATCGGGCACGGGCACCTTGACCGGGGAGCTGTGGCTCGAACGCTGACATCGGCGGCTCGC
>Ga0102928_1000476_pt1 | contig 26025 bp, 22 predicted proteins | sample SalPonR1_B_D1_MG_FD_78504 | JGI IMG/M metagenome (GOLD analysis project Ga0102928, IMG submission 78504) | Salt pond soil microbial communities from South San Francisco under conditions of wetland restoration - Salt Pond MetaG R1_B_D1_MG | ecosystem: Environmental > Aquatic > Marine > Intertidal...
CAGGAGGTCAGCAGCAACGGGTTGCCATTGCAAGATCCCTTGCTAACGATGCACCCCTGATACTGGCTGATGAACCTACAGGAAACCTTGACAGTCACACCAGCAAAGAAGTGATGAAGCTTTTTGTAAATCTGAACGAAGATATGGGAAAGACGATAATTCAGGTTACCCATGAACCCGTAATGGCAGATTTTGGCAAGAGGATCATACATTTTCAGGATGGACAGTTGCTCAGCGATGAGACGGTGAAGAGATCATGATGAATGTGCTGGAAACTGTCAGGATTTCGATCCGTGCACTGAAGGCGAATAAAACAAGATCAGCTCTTACCATGCTTGGTATAGTAATAGGTGTGATGGCGGTGATCATCATGTTTGCTGTTGGTAAAGGAGCCAACATGGAGATTGCCGAGAGATTCGCCAGCCTGGGTACAAACATCCTCATGGTCAGGCCCGGAACAGGTAGTGGACCAGGCAGTGCCACAAGAGGAACAATAAATACCCTTGTAATAGATGATGCCTACGCAATAGCAGAACAAAACAGTGCCGTTGCCTATGCTGCCCCGGTTTCCAGGGGTAATGCCCAGGTTGTATATGGCAATGCTAACTATCCAGCCAGGATCACGGGAACAACACCTGATTATTTTGCTGTACAGGATTGGGAACTTGTCTCAGGAAGGGTTTTTACTGATCAGGACGTGCGGGGTGCAACAAAGGTATGCGTGGTGGGACAGACAATAGTAAGGGAACTTTTCGGCGGTCAGGATCCGGAAGGGAAGGTTATCAGGGTCAAAAAAGTTCCAATGATGGTAATAGGGGTCCTTGAGGAACTTGGAGAAAGCTCAAGAGGTGATGACCAGGATAATATTATTATTATCCCTGTGAGCACAGCTTTAAGGAGGATATTCAGTGCACCAAGGCCGGACAGTGTGGCCATGATATCTGTAAAGGCGGTAAGCGAAAATCACCTGGAGATAGCCCAGAAGCAGATCGAAGATCTTCTGGCCCTTCGCCACAGGATCAGGCCGGGAGAGGAAAATGACTTCACTGTTAGAAACCTTACCCAGTTTATAGAATCAGCCAAGAGCGCAACCAACGTAATGACACTGCTTTTAATAGCCGTTGCTGGAGTTTCTCTTCTTGTAGGTGGTATTGGAATAATGAATATCATGCTTGTTTCTGTTACCGAAAGGACCAGGGAAATAGGCATAAGAATGGCTATTGGAGCCAAAAGAAAGGATATACAGCTTCAGTTCCTTGTGGAGGCTCTCATCCTTTCGCTGCTCGGAGGAATAACAGGTATTCTTCTCGGAATAGGAGGATCATGGTTCATATCAAGCGGATTTGGGTGGACTGTGCTGGTTTCCCTTGATTCCATAGTTCTATCCTTCGGATTTTCGGCCTTTGTGGGTGTCTTTTTTGGTTACTATCCAGCATGGAAAGCATCTTTGCTTAACCCTATCGAAGCTCTTCGCCACGAGTAAAAATAAGGCGGATCCCTGGGATCCGCCTTATACCATGGTTACTTGTTATATTTATTCCAGAGCTGCCTCGATCTTTTTACGAACTTCTTCTGATCCCTCAGGTATCCAGCTTTTCCATTCCTCCGGATTATTTTTCAGGAACCATATCGCAGCTTTTTCTGAGGAGTTGTCGTTCTGTTTCATCCATGCAAGGGTCTCGTTGACCTTATCAAGCGAGGTGCTGTAGTTTTCCAGCAGCTCCATAATTTCCTGGTTTTTCTCGATCCAGGCGGCGTTGACACCTTTTGCAAGCGTGTAAGCAGGGGAAGCGCAGCCATGGTTCTTTTCCCAGATCTCTGGATCGTGAGGTGGTTCCTCGAGCATGACCATGTTCAGTTCTCCAAGAAGCGGTGTAGGAACCCAGTAATAAGCCAGCACAGGTTCTCCTTTTTTGTAGTGTCCCTTGATCGCAGTTGCAAGAGCTGTTCCTGATCCTGTATCGAAGGGATCAATAAATTCCTCAAGGCCGTAGGCTTCAAGCTTGTCCTTATTTATCGAATGGGCCGACCATCCAGATGGGGCGTTGTAAAGTCTTCCTCTTTTGGGATCTTCTGGATTTCTAAAGATAGAATAATATTTTTTAAGGTCAAAGACGGACTTGAGGTCCGGAGCAACAGGTTCAATATTTCTTTCAGGATCACCTTCTATTATGAAACGGGGAACATAAAGTCCGGAAGCAGCGTTTGGTGTGACCTTGCCACAGTCAATTACCTTGCCTGACTCCCTGACCCTGTCCCACCATTCCTGCTGTGCGTCGGTCCATATTTCCATTACGATGTTAATGTCTCCTCTTTCCAAACCGAGGTATCCTGGCATGGTTTCCGAGAAAAGATAATCCGGTTTATATCCCCATCCCTTTTCCAGCATAAAGGCCATTACCCTGTTGTGAAACTGTATACTGTCCCATGATAGATCCGCAAAAACAACTGTCTCAGATTGAGCATATGCTGTTGATACAGGTACTGTGAACATTATGATACATAAAAATACTGCAATTATTGTTTTTTTCATTTTGTTACCTCCTTGATGGTAAGTATGGAAAAAAGTGATTTTTTCTCATTATTAAAAAAATTATTGCAAAAGGATCTTGAGTGAAACTGTGATATTTGCAGAAATCATAAGGAATGGGAAAGAGCAACTTTGTCACATATGGAAAAACACATTTATATTATAGCAGAAGGTCTATTTCCCAATATGGCTGATAGATACATTGATTTATTGGCATATAATATGTTGAAAGTTAAATAAATAGCAGGATAATGATGGATATAGAAACTTTGGAGGGTAAATTTTGGTTTCAAAAAATATTTTTGTCAACATTGACCTGGATGGCAGGGTAAAAGGCTATGAAAATGCACTTATCCCTGTAGATGCACATCATCGACTTGTGAAACATTATTCTTCTCCTCTGCTGCTTGGGCCGGAACCCTCGGATGCACTGCTTGCACTCGTGATGCACATGTTCAGTGCCGAGGAAGCGGAATTGGCGCAGCACCTTTACCCCCTGCGGCCAAAAAGGGCAGAAAAAGTTGCCAGATCTTCAGGTAGACCAGAGAAGGAAGTCAAGGCCATTCTGGAACATTTATCTTCTAAAAAAAGAGTTCTTCTTTCATATGGGGATCCACCCAAATATACGATCCTTCCCATTGTTCCAGGAACTTTCGAGATGGCTCTGATGACTCCGGAACCTGGAAGCAGAAACGTTTGGCACAGAACCTTTGCAGAATTGTTCGAAAAAATATGGGACGAAGGCTACATAGTTGATTACATGAAAAGGATAAATTCAAATGTTCGATATCTGCCTGTTAACGGAGTTGCCGAATCTCTATATTCAGCCTGGCCATCTGATAGACTTGAGGAGCAGCTTGACTGCTATGACGATTTTGCAGTAGGTATGTGTCAGTGCAGGATGGCTATGGAGTTCACAGGTGAAGGATGTGGAAGACCTCTTGAAACCTGTGTCACTATGGGATCTTCTGCATTAAACATGATCAGTCGCGGAATGATGCGCAGGGCAGAACCTGAAGAGATAATAGAGATCAAACGTAACGCTGAAAATCAGGGTTGCGTCAGCTGGATGATGAATACCCCTGGCGGAGTACACAAAGGAAACACAAGTTGCTCCTGCTGTGGATGCTGTTGTCATTTCATGAAAAGTATAACTCAGTTCAATGCTCCGGGTATAGTTAGCAAACCTAATTTTCATCCTGTTTGTGATATAAGCCTTTGCATAAATTGTGGGAAATGCTCCAGTTCATGTCCCATGAGTGCCTGGAAACTGGAAGGTGGGATTCCTGTTCTTGATTCAGCAAGATGTATCGGGTGTGGTCTGTGTGTTCTTGCCTGTCCCAGGGGAGCTATAACGTTGAAGCCTGTTGATGGGGATCCTCATGAACCAGGGTGGCTCAAGTATATCATGGATATTATCCCAGGATATGTCATGAATTCCTTTGGGATCTGGATCAAAAGAGCTCTCAGGTAGTAACTGGAATAATTTAAAAACAGCCGGGAAGATAATCCTCTTTATTTCCCGGCTGTTTTATTTATCAAAGCCAGCGTATTTCAGGTGTTTTTCTTTTTGGCATTCTATAGGTTCTGTGTTTCGGATAACCGAAGGACATAGCATCGCCAATTACGTATCCTGCGGGAACGTCATAGCTTTCAAGGATTGAAGGATCCTTTTCCATGGCCATTTTTGCGAGACCCAGCCAGCAGGTTCCTATTCCGAAGGACTGAGAAAGTAACTCGAACCAGGTAAGTGCTATTGAAGAATCAGTTCCTGCAAGAGGATTGTCCTGTGGGACCACTGCTATCACTATGTTTGGAGCGTTTCTGCTAATTATGTCATTTCCCTTTTCAAGTTCTTTACCTGCTTTTCTGAAGAGTCCCGCGTAAGGATGATCTTTGTCCTCTTCAGCTTTTTTCGCCATCCAGTCTGTCACTTTTTTTGAGAAGGCAGTGACATTTTCCTTTCCCTGTAAAATGATCCACTGAATAGGTTGTTTGTTGCTTGCCGAAGGGGCAAAACGAATTGTGTCCATGATCTCTTCGACAGTTGTTTTTTCTACTGGCTGTTCCCTGAAGAGTCTTGCCGTTCTCCTTGTAAACATGTGATTTTTCAGTTCTTTTGGCTCAAGAAAAGATAGTTCTGCTTCTTCCGGAGGATATTCTCCCTGGTAACTGGAAGTGACCGCTCCGGTAGGACAATAGGCCTCGCAATGTCCGCATTTCCTGCACACGTCGTATGAAGCTTCTGGTACGTAAGGAGGGTTATCACCTTCTCTCTGGATTATCTGCGCGGGGCAGGCGTAAACACAGATGTCACAACGGGTGCATTTTGCATCATCGAAAGATATCATCTTTTCCTGCATGTTTTTTCCATCCTCTCAATTCTGTTTTAGCGAAAATCTATTTTTCTTTCCACTGGGGTTTCCTCTTTTCAAAAAAAGCACTTATTCCTTCCTTAGAGTCCTCCGTTGTGCAGAGGTGGGCAAAAACTTCATTCATATAGGCGAACTGTTTTTCATAATCCATGTCTTCAGAGGAATAAAAGGCTTTTTTTGCCATCTGTACAGCTATGGGACTTTTTTCCGCAAGTTTCCGGGCCCAGGCGAGAGTTTCCTTTTCCAGATCTTCCGCAGGTGCCGTTCTGTTGATGAGCCCCAGCTTAAGGGCTTCATCAGCCGGAAAGAGATCGCCGTACAGGAGCATCTCGAGGGCTTTTTTTCGTCCTACACTTCTTGCAACAGGAATGACTGGTCCTACACAGTTCAGGCCTACGTTGATAGCAGTCAGTCCCATTCTTGCGCTGTCTGAAGCTATTGCCAGGTCTGCAGAGGCCACAATTCCCATTCCGTTAGCGGCTGCTACACCATGGACAGATGCTATTACCGGTTTCTTCATTTTTGAAATGGTAACAAAGGGTTGTTCCATTATCTCCACAAGTTGCCTGTATTCCAGGGCAGAGAGGTTGTTAAGCTCATTTACGTCTATGCCGGCGCAGAAGACTTTTCCCTCCCCGCGGATAATTATGGCACGGATACCGGCTTCTTCATCCATTTCTTTCAGGGCAGAATCGAGTTCCTCTGCCATTTGTCTGCTGAAGGTATTCAACTTTTCGGGCCGATTGAGTTTCAATGATGCTACGTACTCTTCGTGTTTTTCAACTTCAATGGTCTCATATTTCATTTCAGGTCCTCCCTTAATCATGCAATAAGTTTGTGAGGATATCATAACTACAGAACAATCTCAGTCAGCATGGATTGAAAACATACCACATATTTTAAAGGCTTTGGCCGGGATGTCACGGTTTGATCGATATTCTTTCGTTGGAACTGTCATCTGTTATAATGTCATGAGTTTTGACACACCGGAAAATTTGGGAAAAAGGACACTAATAGGGAGGATATGTAATGATAAAGCTTGAAACCAGCAAGGGAGATATTCTGATAGAACTTGAAAGTGAAAAGGCTCCGGTTACAGTAGAAAACTTCTTGAGCTATGTAAGAAACGGTCATTATGACGGCACAATCTTTCATCGGGTCATAGACGGCTTCATGATTCAGGGAGGCGGGTTTGACTGTGAAATGAAACAGAAACCTGCCATGGATCCCGTAAAAAACGAGGCTGACAATGGCCTTAAAAATGTAAAATACACCCTTGCCATGGCACGTACAATGGATCCCCATTCAGCTACTTCACAGTTTTTTATCAACGTGGCTGATAATACTTTCCTTAACCATACAGCTCCAAATCCGAGAGGATGGGGATATGCTGTTTTCGGAAAGGTTGTGGAAGGCCAGGATGTTGTTGAGGAAATACGTAAGGTTAAGACAGGATCTCACGGTCCACATCAGGACGTGCCTGTTGAGCTTGTAGAAATTAAAAAAGCAGTGGAAGTAGAATAGTATCCTCTGTGTTTTTGCTTCGCAGGCCCATGTTTATAATATGGGCCTGCGGTCTTTTCAGTTAATGTGGTCTTTTATTTGCTGAATGTCCATATCTTCCAATCCAAGGGATCTCAAGTTCAATCCCCTTGAGTAATAATCTGTTCTATTTGCTGCCCCGGCAAGCTTTATAACGCTGTCCGCCAATGGGGTTTCCACCCCGAGCTTTTTCCCCAGGGCCGAGAGAGGAACGAGAAGGAAAGGAACGTCTTCCTCAAGATATCTGTGACTGACAGTGTAAGGAGCATCGTTACCATGAGAACAGTATACAGAGTTGTTAAGAATGGTTTCCCGGAGGTTTATGCCTTCAATATTGTAGATACTTTTCATATCATCTGCCGTAGAGAGAAGATCTATCCCCAGGCTTTTACCTACAGCAATTCTTTCCTTGTCCATCTGTTCCATGACAGCACATACTGATTCTGTCATTCCTTCCCTGTAGAAGCTGAAATTCCCTCCTTCGGATTCGATCCTTCCGGCATTCATGAGCATTGTGGGACAGTGAAGTATCATGTTTGTATTATAGAGACCAATGGCGAGGACATTGGGAGAATACTTCAGGGGAATGGGAAAGATATTCTCAAGCCTGTCTGTGACTTCAGGAGTTCGGGATGCCGGAAGTGAAGCTATTGAGATGTGGTCTTTCATTCCCCATATCTCAATTTCACCGGGTGACACTATACGGCATGCATAGGGAATAGTGTCAGTCTCGGCGATTAATATGTTTTTTGGAAGTTTTTGCTCTTCAAGCCATCTGGAAAAGACGAGGGATCCGAAGTTACCTGGTAATATCACCAATACCTGGCCGGTTTCAAGAAAGGGCGCAATCAAGGAAAGAACGTCCTTCTGGGCAAAGGCAGGAGCTACGAAAAATATAAATTCGGCATCTTTCACAGCCTGCTTTGGATCGATAGTTATTGCATTAAGTTCAGCATCAAGCTCCAAGTAGCCCTTAAGTTGGATTGTAGGGTTCTTGATAAGATATTCAATGTTTTTTTTAAATTGGGGATGTTCAAAAAGGGTCACTTTGTTGCCTTTGGCTGCAAGGTGGGCTGCAAGAGCCTGTCCGCCATTGCCTGCTCCAAGAACTGTTATTTTTGACACGATGGGAACCTCCTGTGTTATTTGCTTTAGATATATTTGTAGATAATATCAAAAACAAAAGTTTATTTATAGACATTTCAAATAAACTTGGGTATAATTCTTTTTTGCTTAATTCTGAAAACATGAGAGTCTTAGGAGGGTACAATAATGATCAAACGTTTGGTTTCATTGCTCATAGTGTCAGCAGTTTTGGCGACAGTTTCAGTTTCTTTTGCAGGTACGGTTATGGAAAAGGATGTCATAAGGGTAGGAACAGAGGCTACTTATCCCCCCTTTGAGTTCCGTAACGAAAATAACGAGATCACAGGTTTTGATATGGACCTTGTAAGGCTTCTTGGTGAGAAAATGGACAAGGAGATCGAGATAGTGGATATGGCTTTTGATGGACTTGTTCCTGCACTTATGACAGGGAAAATAGATATGGTTGCAGCTGGAATGACCAATACGGAAAAAAGGAAAGAGAAAGTCTCCTTTTCAGATGTTTACTTCCATATTGAAAATGCCTTTGTCACAAAAACAGATGATGAAAGTATGAAGAACATCGAGGATCTCAAAGGAAAGATAGCGACAGTACAAATAGGGACAGCACAGGATACTTTTATTACCGAGCTTGGGACACCTTCTGAGATCAAAAGATTCCAGAAAAATGATGATGCTTTGCGTGAGGTAATGCTCGGCAGGGCTGATTTCTGTGTTATCAATCTTACAGTTGCCAATGCCTTCCTGAGAAATAATGATACTTTCCAAGGTGAACTGAAGATTGCCGTTAGAAACTTTATAAATGAACCTGATGAGGGAATTGCTCTTGCAGTACCAAAAGGAGATGCAGAATTCCTTGATGCAGTTAATACAGCCCTTACAGAAATAAAGGAATCAGGGGAGCTTCAGGAACTCAAGGTAAAATACCAGATAGACTGATATAATTGCTATAGATTTTAATCCATAGGAACCAGGCGGGTTTAATATCAAACTTGCCTGGTTTCGTTATACTTGCAAATATTTTTAAATGAGTGGAGGAAAAAAATTGCCAGGAAGATTTCTTTCGTATTCTCAGGTTAAAGATCTTGTAACGATGAAGGATATCGTAGATATTGTGGACAGGACCTATAGAGGGATGGCAGAGGGAACAGTCATCAACCCGACAAAAGGAACCCTTGATCTTGGGGAGAATTCTTCATACCCACCGTACAGGGCCGATATAAATTCCATGCCGGCATATGTTGGTTGGGTAGATACTGCAGGTATCAAATGGGCGGGAGGCTGGACAGAAAATCCCTCCAGAGGTCTTCCCTACGTAAGTGCTGTTATCGTTCTCGTGAATCCTCATAACGGAGTATTTACAGCAGTTATGGATGGGACTTATATAACCAATATGAGAACAGGTGCGCAGACTGCGGTAGCTCTGAAGTACCTTCTCGGAGACAAAAGAGCCATTAGCCTCGGTATTTACGGAGCAGGAGTCCAGGGAAGAACGCAAACAATGGCAATATCGGAAGTAACGGATATTGAAAGTTTGAGGGTTTATGATATTTCTGTTCAGGCTGCTGAATCCTTTGCCAGAGATATGAAGGATTATGTAAAAGGAAAGATTGATATATGTGACAATCCTGAGGCAGCTGCTGAAAGTGACGTAGTGGTAACGGTTACACATGCAAAGGACAAGTTCTTTAAAAGCTCATGGTTTAAGCCGGGAACGATCCTTTTTCCCATGGGATCATTTCAGGAGTGTGAGGAAAAGGCCCTCCTTTCTGCTGACATGATTGTTGTGGATCATGTCGCCCAATGTCTTCATAGAGGAGCGTTGAAAGAACTCGGTGAATCCGGAAGGATAAAGGAGAATGACATTTATTCCACCCTGGGTGAGTTGGCTGCAGGAACGAAGAAAAGTGTAATATCAAAAGATAAAAGAATACTCTGTATTCCAATAGGTACAGGGGCTGTAGATATTGCTATAGCTGCTAAAGTTCTTGAGAAGGCCGGGAAAAAAGATATCGGAACTGCCTTTGATCTTGCGGAGTAAGTTAAAAGGCATAGCCTGACATAATATTGTTTCGGCTATGCCTTTCGAATTATCGTGTTTTTTCCTTGTGAATTGACCACATTCTTGCGAGTTCGTCCTCTTCGCAGTGGATGTTTTCGAAAGTTTTTTCCCTTCCCTCTTGAATAAATGTAACTCCTTTACCTTTTTTGACAATTCCTGCATCCTTTGCAGGAATATCCTGCATTTGAAGTTCCTTGATAACTTCAGGAACATTTTTTTCGGGTACTGTTGCGACGATAGAACCGGAAGATATCATTCCAAGTGGGTCAAAGGAAAAGGCTTGAGCGAAACGTGTAACTATAGACCTCGCAGGAATTTGATCAATGTCTATTTCAAGAGCTCTACCTGAAAGTTTTGCGATCTCAAGAGAAGTTTCCCTTATGCCTCCTCTTGTTACATCGTGCATGGAAGTTGCGTTATGCCTGGCCAGGATCATGGCTTCTTTCAGAATACTGATCTCTCTGCCCAGTCTGGCTCCTTCTGATATCTCTTCATCTGTGAGGCCCAGGGACTTTCCCTCTTCTGTAAAGTCCGATGCAAGGATAGCTGTTCCCTCGATACCTGCTCCTCCTGTTATTATTACATGATCTCCCGTCTGGGCCCCCTTAGTTCTTACTGTCCGGTGATTTCCTGCAGGTGCCATAGCAGTTACGGCAACAACAGGTCTGGATATACCAGATGAATAACCTGTATGTCCTCCAATTATGGAAACTCCTATCTCTTCCGCAGCTTTAGCGGCATCTGTCATGATAGTTTTTACGAGTTCAGTATCTTCTTTGTTCGGAACAAGAATAAGTATCTGTGCCCATTTGGGAGGTATACCCGAGCAGGCAATATCATTGCATGAAACATGCATTGCAAGCCATCCTATTCCTGATACGGCTCCAACTATAGGGTCAACGTGAGATAGAAGGATGTCGTTGCCAATTTGAACTAATGCAACATCCTCTCCAAAAGTTGATCCCAGAATAACCGAGTCATCGTCATTGGTCTTTGTGAAGGGATAAACACATTCCATGAGTGTTTCAAGCGAAAATTTAGACATATTTTTTCACCTTCCTGATGTTAGAACATTAAGAATATATCTTAATTAAACTACGATCTCATGGAAGATTAAATAGCCAGAAAGATTGGGAAACCATTAGTTCTGGTAATAGAAAGCCTGTTTTTAATCTGAAAAGAAAGATTCTATTTCCATTTCCGCGAGAGTATTACAGGAATTGAGAGAGAAGGAATCACCGCAATAATAAGCATTGTCGCGGTAAGACCGAAATAGTCCGCTACGGCTCCAAGAGGGGCCGTAACGACTCCGCCCAGCCCGAAGGCAAAGCCCATTATGATGGAACTTGCCATTCCCCTGGCATGGGGGGCCGATTGCTGGGCCATTGCGTTAGTGATAGGTTCTGTTGCGGTAAGCAGGGCATAACCCACCATGAACAGAAGTATGGAAGGAATTCCCTCAGTTAGCGAGGCAGGAACAAGAAGAAAGGGGATCGAAAAAAGTATTACTACGAGAGTCCTTTTCGCTCCGAAGATATCGGCGACCTTGCCGCAGATTATCGGAGAGACAGAAGCTCCTATTGTTATTACAAAGAGAACTGTTCCGATCTCTGCAAGTTGTCCTCCCCTGGATGATATTACCAGAGGCAGAAAGAATCTGAGACCCTGTCCTGATACTGCTCTTGAGAAGGCTACGATCCATATCCGGTATACCTGGCTGAAAACATTGCGGAAATTGGAAAAAAAGCTCTCGGTAGAGGGCTTGAACATGGATTTGTCCTGGATATCCGGGATGTAATAGTAGGTTACAGCTGCGAAGATCAGCACCGGGATCATAGCCGCCACTGGCATCCAGGTAAAACCGAATATCTTTACAAGTCCCACAGCATATATGGGACTCAGGGCTCCTGCAAGCATTCCTCCAAGACCGAAGAACGCAAGAGAAGAGGATATTTTGTCTACACTGCTTAGATGTCCGATACCCCCGCTGCCCTGGGGATGAAAGACTGCTGTGCCTATGCTCCAGATAAGAACGAAAAGAAGTGCTACAGAATAGTTTGGAGAAAGAGGGAGCATGGATGCTCCGAAGCATGCAAGAACGGGGCCTGCAATAATAAAGACAGGTTTGTTGGTTTTGTCGGAAAGGTGGCCGAAAAGGGGCTGTCCCATCATATTAATAAAGCCTGCAATGGAGTTAAGAAGTCCTGCCTGGGCGAGTGAGATTCCAAGTCTTTCGACTATTCCGGGAATAAAGGTTGGCAAGAATGATAGATGTATGTCGTTTATGAAATGTCCCAGGCAAAGCAGAATTATCTGCAGTTTCGATCTTTTTACTTTAGTTTGCAACATGGATATGATGTCCACTTCCTGTCTTGGTTTTTTTTCTAAAAAAACATTTTAACACCAAATGCAGGTAATATTATCTTTTTTATCAGTTTTTTTTACATAATTTAATTATGGTAATTAAATTTTATTCCGGTTTCAATACTATTGTAAAAACAGGTCCTTTACAAAGTCCAGAACGGGAGTTATTATGATGCTTAATTTGAGATGTTTCGTAATATGACACAAAATCGAAGACAGGAGGGAACAATGGTGAATCTTAGTAATTTTTGCTATGTAATAGCTATTTCTTCAACTTTTACTATGACTACAACTACAACTACGACAACAACACCTTGCGGCCCTCCGGGATCGGTCGACGGTTAGCTGTTGCTGTCGAGCTTTTTTCGGCCAGGGCCTTTTCCAGGTTCTGGCCTTTTTTTATGGACCATTCAGGGCAGTGCAAAATTACGGAGGTGTGTAGAATGGAGATCAGGGTAATGTTAATGGGTTTTGGTAACGTGGGTAAGGGTTTTTGCCGTCTTGTTTACGAGAAAAAGGATTTTCTCAGACAGAATACAGGAATAACGGTCAGTATAACAGGCATTGCTACCCGAACCCATGGATGCATTTATGATGCGGAAGGAATAGACCTTGGTGTCCTTATGTCCGGAATTGAGGAAGATCCTGGTAAACAGTTATGGCAAGTTGCAGGCTATGAAAATCCTTTCCAATACTCGCCTCGGGACATGGTGGAAAAAGGGGATTATGATGTTATGGCTGAATGTACTGTTACGTCCCTTGATTCTTACGAACAGGCTTTGTTCTATATGGAAAATGCCCTTTCGAGGGGTAAGTCGGTGATAACATCGAACAAGGCACCCATCGCCTTCTGCTATAACAGGCTATCAGATCTCGCTCAAAAGAACAGGGGAAAGGTCTTTTTCGAAGGTACCGTAATGTCAGGAACTCCTCTTTTCTCAACCTTTCTTGGAGGAATGTCAGGCAGCAGGGTTAATTCCTTTGAGGGAGTGCTTAACGGAACGTGCAATTATATCCTCGAAAAAATGCAGGGCGAAATGAGTTTCGATAAGGCACTGGAAGAGGCAAGGCTGAAGGGATATGCAGAAGCAGATCCTTCGATGGATATAAAGGGTTACGATACTGCCCTTAAGGCCCTCATAATTTCCAACGTAATGATGGAGGGTATCTGCTCTGATCTCGATGAGATAGATATTACAGGTATCGACGATATTCCACCAGAAATGTTTGAGGGAGCAAAAAGATCCAGCGGAAAGTTAAGGCTTCTGGCAAGGGGAATTTTTGATGGCGAAAGAAAGATCCTTTCTGTCAGACCTGAAGTGCTCGATGAAGGGCATCCCCTTTATAACCTGCCTGGAGCGATGAACGGTATAGTTCTTGATACTGACACCCTGGGGAGAATCTGTATGACAGGAGCAGGGGCCGGATCAAGGGAGACAGGATCAGCAATGTTGCATGATCTTGTAAGTTTTTCCAGGTCTTTTGCGAAAGTGGGAATTTAAATCATGATAGTTCAGAAATATGGAGGATCCTCCCTTGCGACTCCGGAAAAAATCATCAAAGTCGCGAAAATGATCGACCTGAGAATTGGAAAGGACAAAAGCTCGGTTGTTGTTGTCTCCGCAATGGGAGATACTACAGATGACCTTGCCCGTATGGGGTGTTCAGTATCTGGTAAAAGGAACGATCGTGAAATGGATATGCTCCTTTCCAGCGGAGAACAGATTTCTGCTGCTCTTCTGGTAATGGCCCTTGAAACCAGGGGCATAAAAGCAAAATCCCTTAACTCCTTCCAGCTTGGGATCCTTACAGACGGCAATTACGCAAATGCAGGAATTATAGATATTGATGTTTCCAGGATGAAGAGAGAATTGCAGCATAACAGGGTCCTTGTTGTAACAGGTTTTCAGGGTATTGCACAAAACGGTGATATTACAACTCTCGGAAGAGGAGGTTCGGATACTACTGCAGTAGCCATTGCTTCAGTTCTAAGTGCTCCATGTTTTATCTACAGTGACGTGGAAGGTATTTTTACATGTGATCCTCAGTTAGAGCCAAGGGCAAAAAAACTCGAATATATATCATACGATGAGATGTTGGAACTATCCAGATTGGGGGCAAGGGTTCTAAACTCTGTTGCAGTAGAAACTGCGAGAAAGAAAAGGGTAGAAGTTTCCTGCTGCTCGGCCTTTTCACAGGAGAAAGGAACCAGTCTTGTTGCTCATTCCCCCAAAAAAAGCGTGGAATTTCCTGTAACGGGTTTGGCATTTCAGAAGTATGTTACTTCCGAAGGAAATGTTTCGGTGAAAAAGGATGATCTATCCCTTGTCTCAGCTGTCGGATATTTCCTTGGAAAGAACAGATGTGCCGGGGAAAGATTTGCAGATGTTCTTGGAAGGTATTCAGGATATTCCGGGGATATCCTTTATTCCCGGCACAGTATCTCCGCACCCGTCAAAACTGACAGGGTAAGATCAGGGATCAGGGCTGTTGCACAGGAATTCAACCTTGTTTAAAGAGTTCAGTAAAGCAGGAGACGAAAAATAGTCTCCTGCTTTCATCCAATGTCCTTTTACTGGTCATCGTTCCTGAAAACAGGAAGTTTCCCGAGATATATGAGATCATCTTCCTGGTAACCAGCGTCTTCAAGAAGTACAGCAGCTTTTGCCCTTACTGTGCATCCTGCCTTTGAAAGAAGCCTTTCAACAGCCTTAAGGGATTCGCCAGTGGAGACCACATCATCTATGATGCAGACCTTCTTCCCTTTCAGTTTTTTTACATCCAGGCCGTCCAGAACGATTATCTGAGGTTCTCTCGTAGTTATTGATTGAACTTTTTCAATGAGAGGATCTTCCATGTACCCTTTTACGGATTTCCTTATTATTACGTAATTCAGCCCAAGTTTATTAGCGATGACATGGGTCAGAGGTATGCCCTTTGCCTCCGGGCATACGAGAAACTCAACATCCTCAGGAATTTTTCTGTAGAGTTCCTCTGCCGTTTTCTCAACAAGTTCTGTATCTCCCAGCATTACAAAGGAGGCAATTGTAAGATCTTCGCTGATCCTGATCTTTTTCAGCTTTCTTTTAAGTCCGGCTAACTCGAGTTCGTAGTAATTATTCATGACTATCACAGCCCGAATACCAGTTTAATTCCTAGCCCCGCCAGAAGTCCGAAGAAGGGGTTCCATCTTGCCGAAACAAGAACAGTGGCTCCGATTACCATTCCCCAGGGTGAGAAACCGAAGGGACCTGCGAACTCTGGAGCAGAAGCGATGGCTCCCTGGATATTGCTGGAGAAGGTAACAAAAGTTCCGAGAATGAAAAGGAAACCGGCAATGGATGAACGGTGAACGTATTTTCCTATTGTCGGAAGTAGCTTCAGAAGCAGGATAGCAGCCATTATGCCCATCATGAGGACAGATGCAAGAAGAGGATGAGGAGCAGTTGCGGTTCCGGAAATGATGGCTTCCACAGGGGCTCCACCGAAAAGACTCGATCCTATGTCGGCAAGGCTTGAGTATATGGCCAGGTGGTCGATGTTGGTCTCGGCTCCGGCAATACTTCCGGTAATTTTACCGAAACTGATGTTGGCTCCGATGTTGAGGCATGCAAGGGCGAGTGCTCCAAAGAGAATACGGCTGTTTTCCCAGAATTTCCACTCGATGTTACCAAGGTGAAATTTTTCATTGGAAAGGTCAATACGAGGATCTTCCAGTTTTACCTTTCCGGATCTTTTCAGGTAATTGTAAAAAAGTGTGGAGATAAGAACGGAAATAATAATGGTGTAGGCCAGATCCTGTGTAATGAACCAGACTATAAGTCCTGTGATCATCGAGACAGTTCCAGACCATTTCTCGGAGCTAAGCATCTCTATAGATACGTAGGCCAGCATGATACCTACACCTGCCATCATTGACGTTACTATTGTCGGACCGATGAAGGCTACTATCCTCTCGTTAAGGCCGAGAATAGATGGTACAAGGAGAAACACTGCTCCCCAGAAGACCAGACTCAACCTTTCCCTTATGTTGTTTCCCATTGTTCCGGCAAGGGTTATGGTTTCGGCCTGGAATGATATTGTGGCCACCGAGTTAAAGGCCAGGGATCCGGCTATTCCGATTATGAAGGCAATAGCCGTTGGAAGTGCGGCGAACCCGAAGGTCAGGGCAAGGAGTCCCTGGGGTATGCCGTTCACTACTACTGCAAGTGCTGCAAGAATATCTGTGAGCATTTTTTTCACCTTTCTTCTCAAGAATTGATCTGAAAAAGTACAGCAACAGAGTACGGAAGTACGTTTACTGTTTAAAGAACCCGTAAATTCTATATAATAATCGCCGGGAAATAAAGTTTATAAAAAAAGTATAATGTCAGCCTTTTCCTTCTCTAAAAAAAGAGGGAAACTCCTTTTCCTGAGAGATTTTATAATTTCTTGTTGCAAATAAAAACAACAGAGAATAGAATTAATGGTCGTAAAAATGACCAACGGGTCAATCAGTTAGTAAAAGGGTGTTTACGTATCCCCGGGGAAGGTGCCATGGCAAAGTTAACCAGAAAAAAAAGGGAAATTGTCGAAGAGTTGATGAAAGACTCCATTTTTGAGGCCACTTCGGAAATTATTGAAGAAAAAGGCTGGAATGGTCTTACAATGGAAAGAGTTGCCGAAAAGGCTGGAGTCTCAAAGGGTACCCTGTACAATTATTTTAGGGACAAGAAAGAGCTGGTATGGCTTGTTATGACCAGGCTTATGACCGAAGCTGAAAACAGGATAAAGGAAAATATTGATGAGTATAAAGATCCTACGGAAGCGCTTAAGCAGGTCATAAAGGAAGAGTTGTATTTCAGGAAGGAAAAATCATTCATGGTGCTGGCCTTTATGCAGGCTTTCCATGAGGAGCCAAAACTCAGAGAGCGTTTTTCCGAGGAGATTCATCCCTTGAACTCCATAAGAAAGGCAACCTCTGACCTTTTCCAAAAAGGAATGTCAGAGGGAAAGTTCAGGAAGATGAATCCTGCAGCCCTTTCCTCAATATTAAGTTCTATTCTTATGGGCACCTCCAGGGACTGGACCTACGGAATCATAGATGATTCTCCTGAAGAAATGACAGAGATAGTTTTTTCCCTTTTTAGCAAGGGTCTTTTGACCACAGGGGAGGATTTTAGATGAAGTTAACCGATACAGCATTAAGACGCCCGGTAACTGTTCTTATCGCTCTTATCGCACTAATATTTTTTGGCTTAACGACCCTTTCCAGAATGGGAATGCAGAGGATCCCAGATGTGGATTTTCCCATTATCGGTGTAATCACGACGATGATAGGAGCCAGTCCTGTTGTTATGGATAACGATGTAACTGATGTTATTGAAGAACAGCTCAATACTATATCCGGTATCAAGAACATAAATTCGAGAAGCTACGAGAGCAGATCGGTCATAACAGTAGAGTTTGAACTGGACAAGGATATCGATGTAGCGGCAGCTGATGTCAGAGACAAAGTAAATCTTGCGGCTTCAAATCTTCCTGAAGAGGCTGAATCTCCTATAGTTCAGAAATTTTCCATTGCTGATATGCCGGTGGTAACAATAGGTGTGACAGGAGATGCCCCTTACACTGTAAAGTCAAACTTTGCGGACAAGGTCGCAAAACTTCAGATCCAGACAGTCAGCGGTGTAGGAAATGTTGATACTTCAGGGCTAAGGGAAAGAGAGATAAGAGTATGGCTGGAACCGTCAAAAATGGAATCAAGAGGTCTTACGGTTAGTGATATTCGGAGTTCCATATCAAACAAGCATGTTGAACTTCCGGGTGGAAGGATAGAGACAGAACGGCAGGAACTGTCCATACGTCTTGAGGGTGAATATGATACAGTGAAAGCTCTCGGTACTGTGCCGGTAGCAGTGAAAAACGGAGCCATAGTGCGTCTTCGTGATGTGGCAGAGGTCCAGGACGGTTTTGAGGACCTTCGAAGTATAGCTACCTACAATGGAGAGCCTCTTATCCTTCTGCAGGTGAGAAAACAGAGAGGTGTAAACGAGGTCGCTCTGGGCGAGGAGGTAGCCGAAAAAGTTAAAGAACTCCAGAGAATGGCACCCCGGGGTGTCGAGCTGAAGATACTTTCAAATTCAGCCGACTTCGTCAACAAGTCAATGCAGGGAGTGGGAAAGGATATTCTGTTAGGAGTAGCACTCTGTTCCCTCGTAATGCTCCTCTTCCTTAAAACCATCAGGGCAACTTTTGTGACAGTAATTTCCATTCCTGCATGTCTGCTTGGAAGCCTTATAGTACTTAATTTTGCAGGAGTGACCCTTAATAACATGAGCCTTATGGGACTCTCCCTGGCAGTTGGAATGGTCGTTGATGCAACTACTGTTGTTCTTGAAAACGTCCATAGACATCAGGAACAGGGAGAGCGCCCTCTAAAAGCTGCATCAACAGGCACAGCAGAGGTCGGTTTTGCAGTCCTTGCCGGTTCTATGACAACTGTTGCCGTTTTCGGCCCAGTAGCGACTATGCAGGGAATAATAGGCAGATTCTTTTTTGCCTTTGGTTTGACAGTGGTTACAACAATAGTAATATCTCTGGCCCTGTCACTGACACTGACTCCTTTCCTGTGCTCCAGAGTGCTTCAGCATGACAAGCCAGGCAGGATCGGTCAGATCATTGATAGAGGTTTCGGTGCCGTTGAAAGAGCTTATGCTTCTGCCCTTAATTTTTCCGTAAGGCACAGATTAATTGTTGTCCTTTTTGCCATTGCACTATTTGCTGGTGGAATTTTTATTGCCAGGCAACTTGGTACGGGATTTTTCCCGACGGAGGATAACGGTGAGTTTTCTGCTTCTGTGGAATTGCCCCTGGGTGTTTCTATTGAAGAAAGTGACCGAAGGATTCAGCAGATAGGTGAGATGATTCGCGAGCATTCTTCTGTGGACTACACCTTTGCTACTATAGGGACAGGCGTAGGTCAGGAGATAAATGCAGGAGAGATAGATGTTCACCTTGTAGATAGAGACAAGAGAAAAGACATGTTCGAGATAATGAAAGAGCTAAGAAGGGAACTCTCCGTTTTCAGGGATGCCGAGATCAACCTGGAGACGAGGGGAGGAGCGGGTGCTACCCTTACACTCCTGGGTTCTGACGTCGAAAAACTTGCTGCAGTAGCTGATCTCATGAAGCAGGACCTCGAGGAAAATCCGAACCTTGCTGATATAACTACTGACGTCAGGCTTACCAAGCCGCGTCTCAATATAGGTATAAACCGTTCTGTTGCAGACGATCTCAACGTTAATATCAGAGAGCTTTCAGAGGAGATCCAGGCCTATTTCGGAGGGGTTAAAGCCGGAGTTTTCAAGGATGGAGGATTTCGTTACGATATAAGACTCCGCGCAATTGGGAGTTCAAGGGCTGAAGCCTCCGACGTAGAGAATATTGCAATAAGGACAGGTAACGGAGAGATCCGAAGGGTTCCGGGGATCGTTAAAGTTGAAGAGGGAACAGGGCCAAACGTTATCATGAGGTATAACCGGCAACGTTCTTTAACCATATCTGCAACTAATGTTGATATTTAATGGGAGAAGCCATGAGACTTGTAAGACAGGCTTTCGAAAAAAATAAACCTGCAGACGGTTCTGTAAGGGCTACTGTTACCGGAAGGTCTGAGGCAATGCAGGAAAATTTCGGATACCTTATAAATGCCATTATTACTGCAATTATCCTTGTTTACATGGTTATGGCAGTTCAGTTCGAATCCTTCCTTCATCCTCTTACGGTAATGTTCTCCCTTCCCCTGATGTCCGTGGGAGTTTTTGGAATGCTTTGGCTGACAGGTATGGAAATTGACGTCATGAGTTTGATGGGGATCATTCTCCTTGTGGGAATAGTGGTAAATAATGCGATCCTTCTTGTCGACTTTACAAACCAGCAGAGAGCAGCTGGAGTTGATAAGATGAACTCTATACTGAGAGCAGGTCCTCTTAGACTCAGGCCTATCCTTATGACAGCTTTTTCTACTACTATAAGCCAGGTTCCTATAGCCCTGGGCTTGAGCGAAGGTGCCGAAATAAGACAGCCCATGGCTATCTCTGTCATTGGAGGAATGTTGACTTCTACCCTGTTGACCCTTTTGATAATACCTGTAATGTATCTCGTTATAGATGATATTTCCGAAAAGGTAAAATCTTTTGCTTCGAGGTTCTCTTCAAGTGAGGAAGAACTCGAGGATTACGAAGCCGAGCTGGACGATATGGAACCTGAAACTGATAATCCGGGAGGCAGAATATGAGACCAGGAAAAATTTTACTACTGGCTGTAGCAGTTGTTTCCGTTTTGGTTATTCCCTCATCTGGAGCAAAGGCCATTACTCTTTCCGAGGCTGTCAAAATGGCTATGGAACGAAATCATGACGTTCTCTCTGCCAGGGAAGAACTAATAAAGGCGGAAGGTCTTGTCAAGGTAGCCGAAGGATCCTTCTATCCCTCACTTTCTGCAGGTGCAGAAGCAACAGCAAGGGAAGAGACGCCGGTCAGGCAGGATACGGAACTTTATGGAGCGGATCTTACCCTTAACCAGACAATATATGCAGGAGGCAGACTCAGAGCTTACAGGGCACAGGCTGACTACAATACCCTTGTGGCACTGAACAGTCTTTCTTCTGTGGAGCAGCAGGTAGCCTACCAGGTTTACGCGGGATTCTATTCAGTTCTGCTTGGAGAGGAGAATGTCAAAACTGCCGAAGAAGCCCTTGCATATGCTGAAAATTATGCCCTTGAGACAAGGAAGAGAAGGGAAGTCGGGCTTGCCACCGATCTCGAGGTAACCAGGGCTGAGCAACTTCTTGTGACCAGCCGTAAGGAACTTGTCAAAGCCCAGAATGAGCTGGAATCAGCAAGAGTAGAGCTCGCAAGGCTCCTGAGGTTTCCCGAAGACCGGAAGCCCTCAGCAGATGGATTGCTTGAGTATGTTCCTGTGGATGTCCAAAGCCGGGATTCTGTCGGTTATGCCCTTGAAAACAGTCCCGAACTAGAGATATTGAGACAGAAGGTAAAAATGCAGGAAAAGAATATTGACATTGCGAGAAGTGACCTCCGTCCTTCTGTGAGCATGTCCGCTTCCTGGCAGTTCGATGATCCTGCCACAGGTATAACAGGCGACAGTGGTGGTGATGATACCTGGTCAGTAAAGGTCAGGGCAGATTTCCCGCTTTTCGACAGCGGAATAACGAAGGGAAAGGTTGAACAGGAGAAAGCCACTCTTCGTCAGTCGGAACGATCTGTTGAAAAAAAAGCTGATGATTTGAGGTCTGAGATAAAGACGATAATTCTCGAGCTTGATACGGCTGAAAACAACGTAATGGAAAGCATAAAAAACCTGGAACTTGCCAGGGAGTCGTTGCGGCTGGCTGAAGTAGGGGTAAGGGAAGGTGTTGGAATTCAGCTCGATGTGCTGGATGCGAGACGCAGCCTTACTCAGGCCAGACTCTCGTGGGCTTCTGCCGTGATGAACTACGAACTGAAAGCTGCGGAACTTCGAAAGGCAGAAGGAAGACTGGTCAGCTGGCTACTGGATACTGAAGAGGGTAGGGAGGAATAAAACAGAATGAAGAAAGCTTTAATTATAATTATTATTTTGATTGCAGCAGCTGCTGGTTTTTACTATTTTGGTCCCGTCAGGGAAAAACAGGCAGAAGAGATTGAACAGCAACAGGCCAACAAGACTCCCACCATACCGAGAGTTGAGGTAATAGAGGTATCAAAAAGAGATATTTTCAGGAAAGGATATCAGGAGAGCAGTTCCCTGGACCCTCTCGAGGAAGTTGTGATCTACCCGAAGGTTAGTGCGAGGATAGCGGAGATAAAGGTAAAGGAAGGAGACCTGGTTGAGAAGGGCCAGCTCCTTGTTGAGCTTGACCACAGGGATATAGATGCCCAGATAACTTCAATAAAAGCCCAGATATCAGTATCCAGAGCCAGCCTGGAAAGCGCAAAGGCCAACTACGATAATGCTCTTAAGGAGAGAGACAGGTACCGCCGTCTTGTAAAAGAGGGTTTTGCCACCACTCAGCAGCTTGACCTTAAGGAAACAGCCTTTGCACAGGCGAGGGCCCAGGTTAACCTGAATAATGCGACTATCCAACAGAACAGGTCTGAACTTAATAGACAACAGGTTCTGCTTTCCGAGTATTTTCTGGAAAGTCCTCTAAACGGAAAGGTAGTTAACGATTATTCACATTCAAATGGAACCATGGTTTCTCCATCAACGGCGGTCATGCACGTAGCCCGTGTGGATATGCTGGAAGCTGTCATTAAGGCTCCTCAGGAAAGGGCCGTGAACTTCAGGGAGGGAATGAAGGCTGAAGTAAGAGTAGACAGTTTCCCTGGCAGGATCTTTGATGGAAAGATAAATTCCATTTCTCCTGTTGTGGATTCAAGCACGAGAACCAGTACAGTTAAAGTTATCCTTGAAAATCCGAATGGATTATTAAAGCCGGGAATGTTTGCCGAGGTCTTTATTGTTGAAAAAGAGGTCAGTGACGCTTGCGTTATTCCCCGGGAAGCAGTAATGGAAAGTGATAATGGCAACTATGTTCTTACTGTTTCGGGTAATGTTGTGAAAAGGATCAATATTGAACCTGGCATAGAGACTGGTCAGGATCTGGAGGTAAGAAAAGGACTGGAAGAAGGGGATCTTGTCATTCTTTCAGGTGGAGATTCTCTTTCAGACGGAGACAAGGTGACTATAGAGGAAAGACGCTAAAGTTCTGAAAAACTGATCGTGCATTAAAAAAAGCCAGGTGTCCGAAGTTACTCTGTTCGGGCTCCTGGCTTTTATCGTCCATCCGGGATTCAGGGATCAGTTAACCCTGACTGCAAGTTTCCTTTTCTTCTCTTCCAATACTGCTGGAGGCCAGGTGGCTCATTATCTTAAGCCCGTAGGTCTCCATTTCCCGTGCAATTTTCACGGTTTTCAGGAGATCAATTCCGGTTTTAACTCCGATCCTTTCGAGGAAGTTGACAACATCCTCGGTGGCGGCATTTCCGGCAGCTCCGGGAGCGAAGGGGCATCCACCCAGACCTCCCGTTGCAGAGTCAAAGGAGTTAAAGCCAAGCCGCATTGCTGCCATCATGTTTACAAGAGCCATCCCGTGGGTATCGTGAAGGTGAAGGAAAAATGGATAATCAGAATAAATATCTCTTACCTTTGAGAGAGTTCGGTCAACTTCGGATGGATCCGCAGTTCCTATAGTATCCGCAAGGGTAACTCCGTCAGCTCCTGTTTCGAAGACTGCTTCAAGTACTTTGAGAACCTTTTCAGGTTCAACAGCTCCGTCAAAGGGGCATTCGAAGGCGGTGGCTATGGAAACACAAAGTTTCGTATTTCCACGTATTTCTTCAACTTTTTTAAGTTCTTCGAGAGATTGTTCTACTGTCCTTCTGGTGTTGGCCATGTTGTGGGCCTCACTTGCGGAGAAAACAAAGTTCAGCCAGTCAGGTTCTGCCTTGAGAGCGTTCTCTGCTCCTCTAAGGTTGGGAACAAGAGCTACTGATTCTACCTTGCCATTCCATTTTTTGTTGAATTCTGCCATTACTTCAGCTGCATCTGCAAGCTGGGGAATGGCCTTCGGGCTAACAAAGGAGGTAACTTCCATTATGCTGACTCCTGTCGATGCAAGCTCATCTATGAACTTTACCTTGTCTTCGGTGGGTATAAATTTCTTTACATTCTGGAATCCGTCCCTTGGACATACCTCTCTTATAACTGCGGTTTCGGGAAATTTTATGTCTTTCATCAAAGAACACCGTCTTTTTTAAGCTCTTCTACTTTAGATCTGTCGAATCCAAGATAATCTTCAAGAATCTTTTCATTGTGTTCTCCCAGCAGAGGAGAGGGTGTCCTGACTGAAGAGGGGGTCTCTGAGAGCTTGATATGGTTTCCGGTTACCGTAAGTTCTCCGGCAACTGGATGGTCTGTCTTTACAAACATCTTCCTGTCTCCAGCAATATGAGGGTCTTTAACAATTCTGTCGATAGTCATTATCGGTGCGCAGGGAACTCCTGCATCGGTGAGCATTTCGAGGATGTCGTCAACTGTGTGTTTGGTGGTCCATTCTTCAATTATTGGTTTCAGTTCCTCATGTCTCTGTACCCTGTCAGGAACGTGTAGATACTTTTCTGTTTCAGCAAGCTCGGGTTTTCCCATAACCTTACACATATTCTGCCAGAGTTTGTCGTTTCCCGCGCCTATAACGAGACTTCCATCGGAGGCTTTGAATGAGTCGTAGGGATATGTTGATTCGTACCTGTTCCCTATCCTTTGAGGAACACGTCCTTCAACGAGGTAGATCATGTTTATTATCTCAAGACTGGCAACGGCAGAATCGACGAGGGCTACATCCACTTTCTGTCCTTCACCGGTTATCCTTCTGGAATTTACAGCCGAGAGGATACCAATAGCGGAGGAGAGCCCTGCAAGGACATCTCCCATAGCAGTGCCGGTCCTTGTGGGTTCGCCACCTGGCCAGCCTGTGGTACTCATAAGTCCACTCATTGCCTGGGCGATGATGTCGTAACCAGGTCGCATTTTATATGGGCCGGTGTGTCCGAATCCGGAAATGCATGCATATATTATTTTGGGATTTACCTTTTTAAGGTCTTCGTATCCGATACCAAGTTTTTCCATAGTTCCGGGCCTGAAGTTCTCGGTAACGATATCGGCTTTTTTGACCATTTCAAGGAAAATTTCTTTTCCTCTGGGATCCTTGAGATTAAGGGTCATGCCCTTTTTGTTCCTGTTGAGATTCATGTAATAGGCACTTTCACCATTCTGAAAAGGCCCCATGCCTCTCGTGTCATCGCCCTTGCCGGCCTGCTCGATCTTTATGACATTGGCTCCCATGTCCGCAAGCATCATCGTGCAGAAGGGTCCTGCCAGGACCCTCGTAAGGTCTAGAACCGTCAGGTCTGATAGTGCTCCCTGGTTTGACATTATTCCCACTCCTTTAAATAAATTTTGCTTTCTTGCATTGCAACTGAAATATATTGGGAAAATATGGTCTTTACGATAAAAGTCGGCAGGATTCTGTCGACCGTCGACCATATAATAGTATAGATCTTTGATCCCAGATATGTCAATTATGCTGTAAATGGAAAAGATTTACCCCTTACAGATTTTATCCCTTATAATATATATAGAATAGAATAGAAGATTAGACTACATTAAAGAATTTTGTTCTATTTTTTAAATAATATAATGGAAGAGGGTTAAATAATATGAAGAACCTTTTATCTGGCCTCAAGCCTTCAGAAGTATTCAGTTATTTCAATGATCTAACCAGAATTCCCCGTTGTTCAGGTAACGAAAGACAGATAAGTGACTATCTTGTAGACTTTGCAGAAGATAAGGGGTTTGAGGTAGTTCAGGAGCCATGCCTCAACGTCATTATAAAGAAACCGGCAACACCGGGTTATGAAAGTGCCCCAGCAGTTATATTGCAAAGTCATATTGACATGGTTTGTTCAAAGGATCCGGAACTGGAATTCGATTTTTCTAAAGATCCGATCCCTGTAGCTGTTGATGGAGATATGGTAAAAACCGACGGAACAACCCTTGGTGCTGATAACGGAATAGGAGTGGCAATGACAATGGCCATTCTTGGATCTGAGGAAGTATCCCATCCCGGGTTAACGGGTCTTTTTACAGTATCTGAGGAAACAGGCCTTGTGGGAGCCTCACTGCTGAACCCGGAAAGCCTTGAGGGAGACATCCTGATCAATCTTGACAGCGAGGAAGAGGGAGTTTTTCTCGGGGCATGTGCAGGAGGGACCCATCTTGATATAAAGCTTCCTGTCTCCAGAACAGATACCAGTTTTGACAAAACTTACAGGATAGATGTGGATGATCTGCTTGGAGGTCATTCCGGAGCCGAGATCGACAAGAACAGGGCTAACGCGATAATGATAATGGGACGTCTCCTGGAATTCCTTTCGGAAAATACAGATCTTGAAAAAGTTTCCCTTGCTGGCGGTGACAAGATGAATGCAATACCCTCTTCGGCC
>Ga0102928_1000493_pt1 | contig 25335 bp, 22 predicted proteins | sample SalPonR1_B_D1_MG_FD_78504 | JGI IMG/M metagenome (GOLD analysis project Ga0102928, IMG submission 78504) | Salt pond soil microbial communities from South San Francisco under conditions of wetland restoration - Salt Pond MetaG R1_B_D1_MG | ecosystem: Environmental > Aquatic > Marine > Intertidal...
CAGGCGAGCGCCGCCGGGAGCGACGGAGATGGTGGGGGCCTGCACGACGGACACCCCGGGAACGCAGGAGGCCAGCAGGGCGAGCAGCACGATCGGAACGAACCGGAACGAACGGGTCATGCCCCGTTATAGCCCCGTCGACGGCGCGAAGCGCGCGGAGGGCGCGCGGCCGCCCCGTCGGACCGGGCGCGTACGCTACGGAACGAGCACGTCGCCGCGCTCGAGCAGGCGGTCGATCGCCTCGCGCGGCATGGGCCGCGCCAGCAGGAAGCCCTGCGCCTCGTCGACGCCGATGGCGCGCACCGCGTCCCACTGCGCCCGGGTCTCGACCCCCTCGGCGACGACCGCGCGCCCCAGCGACTGGCCGAGGAGGGTGATGGCGCCGACGATCGCGCGATTCGGGTCGTCGGGCTCCAGGCCGCTCAAGAACGTCCGATCGATCTTGATCACGTCGACCGGCAGGTCGCGCAGGTACGCGAGGCTGCTGTGACCCATGCCGAAGTCGTCCAGCGCCACCGTCGCGCCCAGGTCCTTCAGGGCCGCGAGGCGCGCTGCGTTCGTCGTCACGTCGGTCATCGCGACGCTCTCCGTCACCTCGAACTCGACCGCCTGGACGGGCAGGCCCGCCTCGCCGAGCACCTCGTCGATCTCGCTCAGGAAGCCGTCGCGCTCGAGCTGTTTCGCCGCCAGGTTCACCGCGATCCGGAGGTCCCCGAAGCCGCGCTCGCGCCAGCGCCGCGCCTCCCCTGCCGCCGTCTCGAGGATGTACCGGCCCAGCGGATGGATCAGCCGGGTCCGCTCGGCCAACGGGATGAACACGCCGGGCGGGACCAGGCCGCGCTCGGGATGGCGCCAACGCACCAGCGCCTCGAGGCTCCGGATCCGTCCGGTCGCGACGGAGACGCGCGGCTGGTAGTGCAGCACGAACTGATGCTCGTCGAGCGCCTTTCGTAGCGCCTCCTCCAGCAGGAGCCTCTCCAACGGCGCGGCTTCCATCGTGGGCTCGAACGTCACGACCGCGTTCCTGCCCAGCCGCGTCTTGGCTTGGTACATCGCGACGTCGGCACGGCGCATCAGATCGGTCGCCGCCGTGCCGTGGTCGGGGTACAGGCCGATCCCGATGCTGGCGCCCAGGTAGACCGTGTGGCCCTCCGTCGCCATCGGACGCTGCACGGACGCCAGCAGCCGACGCCCCACCCGGTGCGCTTCGTCCTCGGCGCCGTCCACGACCACGGCGAACTCGTCTCCGCCCAGGCGCGACACCTCGTGCCCCTCGGCATTCAGCTCCGCGAGCCGCTGGGCCACGATCTGGAGCGCCTCGTCGCCGGCGTGGTGCCCGAACGAGTCGTTGATCGGCTTCAGGTTGTCGAGGTCCATGTACAGGATCGCCCACGGTCCCCTGCCCACCTCCGCCAGGCGGCGCTCCAGCCGGGACAGGAAGAGGGTCCGGTTGGGCAGTCCCGTCAACCGGTCGTGGAACGCCAGACGCTGCAGGTCCGCCTCGAGGTCGAACCGCTGCAGCAGCACCTCGACGTGGCCCGCGAAGAGCCGACCCATCTGGACCGCCTCGTCGTCGAACGCATCGTCGTCGTCGAAGTTGTCCAGCGTGAGGAAGGCGCGGATCCGCTCCCCGCGAAGGATGGGAACGATCAGCACCGAGGCGATCTCGCCCTCGCGCCCGTGTTCGCTCAACGCTGCCACGGCCTCCCTGCCCAGCTCCGGAGGCGAGGGCCGAGGCCACCGGACGATGCGAGGCGTGGACTCCCCATCGGGATGCTCGAACCCTGCGAGCTTGGCCGGGAGGCGCAGGTGGCGCAGACCGTCGAGGTCGTACCCGACGGCGGCGACGAAGCGGTAGGCGTCGGATTCCTCGTCCCACAACACCATGGCGCCCGACTGGGCGCCCGGAACGACGTCGACGGCACGCGCCAGCAGGTGTCGGTGGAACGCGTCGGGATCCAGGGTGGCCAGCGCCTCGCGAATGAGCTCCAACATGTCGCGGCGGAACGCGTCCATCCTCGCGAGACGGCGGTCACGATGCGCAGCGTCCGTCCCGCCCGCGCGGTCCTCGCCCCTCATGGCGGCGAGCCGGGCGACGGACGACTCGGAGCGCCTGAACGGCGCCCGGTGGAACGAAGCGACGCGCCCGAGCGTGCATCGGGCATGCGGGGTCCCCTTCCCGGCCGGTCGACCTGGTCTCGCAGCGTAGCGAGGGAGTCCTGCACGGTCCGGAAATACCGCACACGCCCGGGTCGGGCGCGGGCCATGCACGCGGCGCTGGGCGGCGTTCGGTCCCCCGCCGGTCAGCGTCCGCGCGCTGTCGTCCTCAGCGCCGGCCCGACCGCTCGCTGGCCGCGCCGATCCCCAGGCCGAAGGCCAGGCCCACGCCCGCGAGCACGAACCAGAGCGGGTTCATCGTGAAGACGAAACCCAACGTCCCTACGCCCGCCCCGATCCAGAGGCCGAACATCATGCCGACCTGCGTCGGCGTGGTCTTGCTCGTGTCTCGTGCCATGTCGTCTCCTCGGCGTCCACGCTGGCCGGTCGGCGTGGCGCGCGCCAGAGGCGTACGTCCCCCTATGCGTCCTCCCGCGCCCCCTCCAACGCGCCCCGATCGGGAACGAACCGGCGGCTTCCGAAGCCGGTCAGGACGACCGCGCCCAGCGCCATGACGGAGGCGAGCAGCGACAGCGGCGCTCCGATCCAGGGGACCGCGGCGACGGCGTGCAACATGACGACGAACACGACGGCGCCGACGACCGCCTGCGCCCGGACGCCGTGCGGACCGACGCCGCGGCGGTGCAGCGCCCGCCCGACGAGGCGCCCGAACGCCAGCCACCCGAACACGGTCGCCACGCCGAACAGGACGAAGCCGATCAGCGCAGCCGGGATCAGCACCACGGTGAACGCCATCGCCACGAGGAGCACCAGCCCGATCAGACCGGCCAGAGCCCCCATGGCGACCGTCACGACCGGGTGCCGGGCGATCGCCTCGGCCGTGCGTTCGGTCGCGCGGGGGACGAGCAGAACGGCCACGAACGCGGCCAAGACCAGCAGGAGCGTCTGAACGAGGAAGCGTGCGGCCCGCTGTGCTGGCGTGGGCGTGGGCCGGACCGCCTCGGCGGCCAGCTGCAGGTCGCGCGTCACCCCGCCGGCGACCGTCGCGGCCTCCGACGCGCTCAGCTCGCCGCCGGCCACGACGATGCGTCCCCCCACGCGGGCCTCGTCGCCCAGCGCCAGCGTGCCGCCCATCAGGAAGACGTCGCCGGCCACGGTCCCGTCGAGCGTGAGGGCGCCTTCCAGCATCACGACGACGCCGTCGATCCGGGCGTCCGCGTCCGCCACGCCCGTGCCGCCCACGACCAGCACGTGGCCCTCGGTCGGGCCCAGCCGGTGCTCGCCCGAGAGGAGCAGCGCGCCGCGGTGCAAGCCTTGCGCCCAGGCGACGCCGGACAGCGCCAGCGCCAGGGAGACGAACGCCACGGCCCGCGTCACCGCCGTACCCCTGGCCGCCGGCCACCGTCCGCCACGAGGAGCACCAGCATCGCCGCGAAGAACGCGAGCGCCAGCGCGTCCACCAGGCGCAGATGCTCGGCCCACGACACGCCGACGGCTTGAAGCCGAATCGCGATCGCGGTGCTGGCGAAGGTCGCGGTCCAGCCCGACAGCGCCACGCCGATCGCCGCGTTCACCGGCATCGTTCGCGGCGTGGACAGGTCCGCCCACACCGCGAAGTTCACGACCGTGTACAGGCTCACCGCGACGGCGTAGAGCAGCGGCACGCCCAGCGCCGCCGAGCCGTCACCGGGAAGCCGGTCCGCGAGGCCGTACGAGAAGTGCACCAGCGCGAAGATGCCGAACGTCCAGAAGAACAGGTGGCGCGCGGGGAACGCGCCGTACAGCACGCCGCCGATCCAGGCGGCGACCAGGTGCGTCACGCCCAGCGCGACGCGCGGCGCGGCGTCGACCGAGCGCCACGCCCCGGCGACCAGCGCTGGGGTATCCACCACCCGCAGGAACCCGAGGCTGTCGATGAAGAAGATCGCGAACATCAGCACCACCAGCAGCACGAACAGCCGGTCGCGTCGCGGTCGGCCCTGGGCGTCGTACCGGACGAAGCGACCTCGGCCGAACGCGGGGTCGCCGTGCTGCTCCGCGAGTGGAGCCAGCCAGCCCGGACGCACGAACGCCAAGAACCCGAGCCCGAGCGTTCCCGCCGGCATCGCCCACGCCATCTGCCGCGCGAACGCATCGATCGTCCACGCCTCGGGCAGGAGGTTGGCGGCCAGGTAGGCCAGCCCCGTGATCGTCGCGGCCACCCAGCCACGGTCCCGCACCGGCACCAGGTCCACCGTCATCCCGAACGTCACGGGAACCCCCACGCCCAGCGCCACGGCCGTCGCGACGATCCACGCCAGGAACGCCGCCTCGCTGGCCAGGTGGGGCGCCAGCCAGCTGAGCACCGTCTGGACAGCGACGACGGCGAACGCGATGCGGAGCTTCACGAGCAGCCGCGTTCCCCAGCCGGCGCGCGCCATGCGGAGCCCGAACGCGACCGCAATGATGGCGGTCACGACCGCCAGCACCGTCATCGCGAGGACGACGCGCTGGGCGCCGAGGCCCAGCACCCGCTCGCCCAGGTCCTTCAGGCCCAGCTGCACGAAGGTGACGTTGTAGTAGTAGCCGACGCTCATCATCGCGATGAACGCGATCAGGCCCGCCGCCGCCGTCCAGTTCCGCTCCCTGAGCATCGTGCGCATCTACGCGGGCCTCCTACGCACCCGCGAGCGTGACACGCCGGCCCCCCGTCCCGGCAAGGGACGTCCGGCCTCGGTCCCGCCGTCGGCTCGGTCGTGGCTCGGTCGCGGCTCAGTCGCGGCTCAGCGCCAGCGACACGACCTGGTAGGGGCCGTGGACGACCGCCGTCTCGCCGACATCGCTATCGCCATCCCCGCCGAGCCCCGCCGGACGCTCGAGCAGGTCGACCCGCCCGGTCGGCGCCCAGCCGTCGGGCAGCGCCTCGATCCGGCCCCGACCGGCCGCGCCGTGCGCGTCGTACAGGCGCAGGACGGCGCCGCCCCCCTCGTCCGCCGGCTTGAGCGCCGCAAGGCGTAGGCCGCTGCCTCGCACCGTGAGGTAGGCGTGCCTGGCCGGCAGCCGTGCCTGCGCGCCGGACGCCGCGTCGTCGCCGTCGGCAGGGCCCGCCACCACGCCCAGCAGCGGGGCGTTCAGGTCGTGCGCAGCGGCGACGGTGCCGTGCCGCCAGTCGCCGTCGTGCGGACGGAGGGCGTAGACGACCTCGTGCTTTCCCTCGTCCGCCCACGGGTCGGGAAAGACGGGCGAGCGGACCAGCGTCAGGCTCAACGTGCCGCCGTTGGCGGCGTGACCGTAGCGGCCGTCGTTCAGCAGCGACACGCCGCGTGCGCCGTCGCTCAGGTCGGCCCAGCGGTGGCCGGGGACCTCGAACCGGGCGGCGTCCCAGGAGGTGTTGCGGTGCGTCGGGCGCGTCACGGCGCCGAACGCGGTCTCGTACGTCGCCTGCTCGCTGCGCAGCGCGAGCGGCACCAGGACCCGCAGCTGCGTGCGGCGACCGTGCACGTCGATGCGGGTGACGATGTCCAGTCGGTCGCCGTGACGCGTGAGCCTGAGCTCCTGCTCCACGGTGGCGCCGTCCGTGGCGCGGCGCACCCGGATCGCGCCCCGCAGCGGGCCGTCCTCGGTCGCCTCGGGCGGGGCGTCGACGGTCAGGTCGACGGCCGCCTCGGCGTCGTCCGGGTCGATCTCCCACGCCTCGAAGAAGCGGGGCAGGTCGGCGTGCGCCGTGATGCGGTTGGCCGGTCCGGCCAGCAGCTCCTCGCCGGTGCGACGATCGATCAGGCTGCTGAGCGTGCCGTCCGGCGCGACGCGCACGTCCAGGACGTCGTTCGCGAGGCGCTCCGCGGTCGCGACGAGCGTGCCGCCCAGGCGCCCACCGGAAGCGGCGGCGGATCCGTCTTCCTCCGCGATCCCGATCCTCACGTCCAGCGCCAGGTGCCCCACGCCCGGCACCACGAGGTCCGGGTCGTCGACGACCAGGCCGCCCTCGACCGCCTGCCACGCGACGGCCCGGCCCCCGGGGGCCAGCAGCGTGAACGCACCTTCGTGCGGCCGGGGCAGGACCGCGCGGAGCGGACGGTCCTCGAGCGCTAGGTTCCACACCACGAGCCGGCCGTGACCGGCGGGCGCGGCCGCGATCCGTTCGGAGAGGCGGGCAAGCGCGCCATGCCGGAGCCGCGACGCCCGGTCCAGCGCGTCGCCCAGCTCGGTCTCGGCCTCGACGTTGACGGTTCGGACGGACGATCCGGGCAGGACGTCGTGGAACTGGTTGCGCAGCAGGACGGTCCAAAGGTCGCTCAGCTCCTGGACACGACCGTCCGCGTCGCCGTCGCCGCCCGCCCCGTCCAGGGTGGCGGCCGCCTCGGCCTCGACCAGCACGTGCTCCAGGCGACGGTTGAGCCGCTTCAGGCGCGACTGGGTCGTGTACGTGCCGCGGTGCAGCTCCAGGTACTGCTCGCCGCGCCAGACGGGCAGGCCTTCGCGATCGGCGCCTCGGAAGAACGCGTCGACGCGTCCCTGCCGGACCCGCGGAAGGCCAGGGAACGCTGCAAGGCGCTGGAGGCGAGCGCGCATGGCGTCGTCCGGCCCGCCGCCCCCGTCGCCGTGACCGAACACGTACAGCGACGCGTCGTGCCAGCGCTTGCCGTCGTAGTTCTCCCAGCTGGCCAGCAGCGCTTCGGCCTCGACCAGGCCGTTGTAGCCGCCCGACGGGTTGCGCAGCTGGTGCGCCAGCACGCGGCTGCCGTCGATCCCCTCCCAGCGATAGAGGTCGTGCGGGAACCGGTCGCGGTCGTTCCACTCGAGCTTGGTGGTGAAGAAGCCGCTGATGCCGGCCTGGCGCAGCAGCTGCGGCAGGTTCGCGGCGTAGCCGAACGTGTCGGGCAGCCAGCCGACGGTCGAGAGCCGGCCGAACCGGGAGGCGAACCAGCGCTGGCCGTGCAGCAGCTGCCGCGCCCACGCCTCGCCGCTGGGCAGGTTGCCGTCCGGCTCGACCCACATTCCGCCCACGACCTCCCAGCGGCCTTCCGCGACACGCGCCCGGATGCGCTCGAACAGCTCCGGATCGTCGCGCTCGAGGTCGGCGTAGATCTGCGCCATCGACTGCGCGAAGCGGTAGTCCGGATCGCGGTCCATCGCGTCCAGCACGGTCGCGAAGGTGCGGCGCGCCTTGCGCCGCGTCTCGCTCAGCGGCCACAGCCAAGCCAGGTCCAGGTGCGCATGGCCGACGGCGACGAAGGCGCCCTCGCCGGGCGACGCCTCGCGAAGCTTCGCGAGGCCCTCCGCCAGGTGGCGCCGTGCGGCGCGCCACGCCTGGCGCGAGGCGTCGTCCAGCGGCAGCGGATCCGCCTCGAAGCGCCAGCCTTCCCACATCGCCGAGAGTCCGCCTTCCGAGCCGGTCGCATCCGTCGCGAAGCTCGGCCCGACCCGCGCCAGGTAGGCGTCGGTGGGCGTGCGCGGGACGCGGAGTCCCGCCAGCGTTCCGCGCAACAGGTCGGCCAGGCGCTGCGCCAGCGCCCTCCGTCCGTGCCGCATCAACGCGCCCGCGGCGTCGTGCGCCGCCGAAAGGTCGTCGTGGAACGCACGTGCCTCGTCGTCGGGCAGCGCCCAGTCCAGCCGCTGGAGCGTCGGGCCGTCCAGGCGGCGGCCGAACTGCGCGTAGGGGACCGCTTCGATCCGTAGCGACCAGCGCCGGGCGTCGCCGTTCGCGTCCCCGCCCGCGTCGCGGAGTCGCAGGCGTCGGTGGAACGGATTCGCGCCGAGACGCGCCACGCCGTCCACCAGCACCAGGGCCTCGCCCCCGACGTCGACGTGCAGCTCCAGCGGTCGTCCGTGCCAGGCGGTCGGCGCCTCGGCCTCGACCTCGAACACCGTCGGCAGCTCCCGCACCGGCCACGGCTCGCCCGGCGCGATCGGGCGCGCCCGGCCGTCGACCCGCACGTGCACGCCGCCGATGGGACGCACGTCGTGGTCGCGCCACGCGCCGATCTCCTCGATCCGTTTCCCCAGCGCGTCCAGGCGCTGGCTCAGGGGGTCGCGTCCGTTCACCGGCGCGTGCTCACTTGACGCTGCCCAGCGTGATGCCCTCGAGGAAGTACCGCTGGAAGAAGAAGAAGATCGCGAGCTGCGGAAGCACCACCAGCGTCGAGGCGGCCATCAGCAGGTGCCACTCGGTGTCGTGCGTCCCCTGGTAGAACGACAGGCCCACGGAGAGAGTGTAGCGATCCTGGTCCTGCAGGTAGATCAGCGGCCCCAGGAAGTCGTTCCAGAGCATGAACGCGGCGAAGATCGCGACGACGGCCAGCGCCGGTTTGGTGAGCGGCAGGACGATGCGCCGCATGATCTGGAACTCGTTCGCTCCGTCGATGCGGGCCGCGTCGGAGATCTCGCGCGGGATCTGCAAGAGGAACTGCCGGAGCAGGAAGATGTAGAACGGGTTGCCGAAGAAGGTGGGCACGATCAGGGGGAGGAACGTGTTCACCCAGCCCATCTTGGCGAACAGGACGAACAGGGGCACCATCGTGATCGGATTGACCGGGAATCGGACGAAGATGAAGATCGACGCCAGCACCGTGACGAACACGATGTCGCGTCCTGGCCAGCGAAGGCGCGAGAAGCCGTAGGCGACCAGGAAGCTCGACAGGGTGGTACCGATGGTGCCCAGCACGGCGATGACCACGGTGTTCAGGAAGTACCGGCCGAACGGGATGAAGGTGACCGCGTCGACGAAGTTGCGCCACTGCGGATCGCGAGGCCACAGCGTCGGCGGAAACTGCGACAGCTCGGCCGGCGACTTCAGGGCGGTGATCGTCATCCAGTACAGCGGCATCAGGAAGAACGCCGCCATGACCAGCAGCAGCGCGCGCGTGCCCACCTTCTCCTTCAGCGCACGGAGCAGGCCGGCGCGGGTGACGGGCCGCCGTCGGGCCCGCCGGGAGGAGCGATCCAGCGGCGGCGGGGAGCCGGGACGCTTCATCCGACCACCTCGTAGCGGACCCAGCGGCGGGCACGAGCGAACACGAACAGAGCCAGCGCCAGGTTCAGCACGAACAGGATCCACGACATCGCCGAGGCGTAGCCCAGGTCGCTGTAGTTGAACGCGTTGCGGTAGAGGTACAGCGCGTAGAACAGCGTCGAGTCGACCGGACCCCCGTCGGTCATGATGTAGGCCTGCGTGAAGATCTGCAGGTTCACGCCGATGGCGCTGATCAGGTTGTACAGGATCGAGGGCGTCAGCAGCGGGATCGTGACGTGGAACAGCTTCTGCAGGTCGTTCGCTCCGTCGATGATGGCCGCGTCGTAGAGGGTCTGCGGGATGGCGCGAAGGCCGGCCAGAAAGATCACGGCGGCGTGGCCGGCGCCCAGCTGCGCGACCAGCACCAGCGAGATCTTCGCGATACGGGGATCGCCCAGCCAGTTGACGGGCGAGACGCCGATCAGGGACAGCAGATAGTTGAACAGGCCGAACCTCGGGTTGAGGAGCCACACGAAGATAAGGGAGAGCGCGAACAGCGGGAGGATCGAGGGCAGGTAGAACGCCGTGCGGTACCAGGCGACCTCGCGAAGCCGCTGGTTCATCGCGAGCGCCAGCGCCAGCGCGACGACCAGCCCCAGCGGCACCGCCATCCCGACGTACACGACGGTGTTCCAGAGCGAGGTCCAGAACAGGTCGTCCTGGAACAGGCGTCGGTAGTTGGCCCAGCCGATCCAGCGCGCCTCGCCGAAGCCGCTGAAGCGGGTGAAGCTCAGGTAGCCGGCGTTCGCCATGGGGTAGACGACGAAGGCCAGGAAACCGACGATCCAGGGGGAGATGAAGATCAGGCCCCACCGAAGCTCGCGACGATCGTTGCGGGTCACGTGGATTCCTTTCAGGGAGCGGCGGGCGGGACGCACGCGTCCCGCCCGCCGCGGACGTGAACGGTCAGTCGCAGTACTCGTCGAGGCGCGGCTGGACGCGCGACACGACGCGCTCGAGCGCCTCCTCGGGGGCCATCCGGTCCAGGACCGTCTCCTCCTGAGCGCCGCGCAGCTCGCCCCAGTACTGGCCGCCCACGGGCAGGGCGGGACGCGCATGCGAGCCGTCGAGGATGGTGCGCAGGAACGCGCGACGCCCTTCATAGATGGCGTCGTCCTCGAGGAGCTCCGCGCGGGTCGGGAAGTGGCTGGTCATCTCGGCGTAGGTGCGCTGTCCCTGCGTGCCGGTGATGTGCTCGATGAACCGGTAGGCGGCGTCCTCGTCCTCGGTGCCGGTGGGCATCACCATCGCCCAGCCTCCCGACCAGCTGGCGACCTCGCCGGTCGGGCTGGGGAGGTACGTCACGCCGAACTCCATGTCGGGGGCGTAGCGCTCGAGGTTGGCCACGAACCAGTCGCCTTCCGCGACCATGCCCAGGCGACCGGTGATGAACGGGTTCTGCGCGGGCGGGATCTGGCCGCTCCAGGCGATAGGTCCGGCACCGGACGAGAAGGTCGAGATGTAGTTCACGATCTCGTCGCGACCCAGCATGCCGGCCCAGTCGTCGACCCACGCCATCGAAGCGACGATCTCCTCGGAATCGGGCGTGAGACGGCAGGCGGCCTCGTCGTAGAAGTCGCCGCCGAACGCGAAGCCCCAGGTGTACGGCTGGCCCTGACCGACCCAAGGGATGAAGCCGACCTGGGTGTAGTTGCCCTGGTCGTCGGTCTCGTTCAGCGCCTGGGCGATGCGCTCGACGTCTTCGAGGGACGGCACGCCGTTGGCCGGGTCCAGCGCGGACGCGTCCACGCCGGCCGCGTCGATCATGTCGCGGTTGTAGTACAGCGCGCGCACGTCGGTGTCGAACGGAACGCCGTAGGCGTCGCCTTGGAACAGCACCTCGTTCCACGCGAACTCCAGGAACGCGTCGGCCGCGCCCGAATCGATGCGGTCGCCGAGGTCGGTCAACAGGCCCGCCGCGGCGCGCTGGGCGACGGTGAAGCGGTCCAGCATGTAGATGTCGGGGCCGGTGCCGCCGGCGACGGCGGTCATGAGTTTGCTGACGTCGTTCACGTCGCTGCCGGGTACCTGCACGAGCTCGACCTCGAGGTCCGGGTTCGCGGCGTTGAACTCGTCGACGATCGTCTGGAGCGCTTCGACGTCGATCGGGTAGGTGAGCGACGTCCAGAACGTCAGCGACTGCTGGGCAGCGGCGACCCCGACGATCAGGGCGAACGCGAGGGCCAGGGCGGTGCGGAGCTTGAACATGGGTAGCCTCCTGCGAGACGAGGTGCGAGCGGGCGGGACGGAACGTACCGGACGGAACGGGACCTACATGGCGAGCCCCTTTCTGCCCGGAGAGCGGGGCCGCTTGAGCAGCAGCGCGTGGCTGGGCGCCAGCGTCTCGTACAGCGGGAGGGTCGCCGCGCCCAGCGCGGCGGCGTGCGGTCCGAGCTCGGACCGGGTCAGGCTGGGCTGGGTGGGCTTCCCCTTCATGCGCCGCTCGGGGAGGCGCTGGGCGATTCGCTGCATCAGCGCGTCGCCCAGCCGATCGGGTAGCCGTCCGCCCAGGACGACCGACTCGGGGTCGAACAGGTTCTCCATCGACACCAGCGCCGTCGTCCAGTGCTCCGCAGCGCGGTCCAGCCACGAGGCAACCCGGGCGTCGCCGGCCAGGAACGCCCGCTCCAGGCGGTCGGGATGGACCACCTCGCTCGGTCCGGCCACCTCGCGGGAGAGCGCCTCGAGGCTGGCGTACAGCTCCAGGCAGCCGCGGTTGCCGCACGTGCAGCGGCGTCCGCGCGGCTCGACCGTGAGGTGTCCGAGCTTGCCGGCGTTCAGGCCGTGACCTCGGTAGGGGCGTCCGTCGAGGATCAGGCCGCCGCCCAGCCCCAGGCCGAAGTAGACGTAGAGCATGTCGTGGGTCGCGTCCTGGCCGTCGTGCCACGACTCGCCGATCGCCGCGGCGGTCGCATCGTTCTCGACGAAGACCCGCCGGCCGGTGCGGCGGGCCAGCTCCGCCTGCAACGGCACCCCCTCCCAGCCGGGGAAGTTCGTGGGGATCGACACCTCGTCGTCCCCCAGCTGGATCTGGCCGGGTAGCGCCACGCCGATGCCGCGGACCCGGTCCGGGCGGTCCGCGACCGTCGCGACGCAGCGCTCGACCAGCTCGGTCAGCTGCGGCAGGACGGTGTCGGGCTTGGGGTGGTCCAGCTCCTGCTCGACCTGGATGCGGACGCCGCCGGCGAGGTCGACCAGCACCGCGGCGACGTGGTCGCGGTCCAGGCTGAGTCCGACGGCGTAGGCGCCGTCCGGATCGAGCGAGAGCTCGACCGGTGGCTGGCCCCGTCCCCCGGGGCGCCGGCGGCCCAGCACGACCAGGCCGTCGAGGGCCAGCGCCTGCACGATGTTGGACACGGTCTGCGTCGTCAGCGAGGTGAAGCGGGCGACTTCGGCCCGCGACACCGGCCCCAGGCGGCGGATCGCCTCGAGCACGATGCGCTGGTTGTACGTCTTGACGTACTCGGCGTTGGTGCCGGGGAGCATGGCGCCTCCAGGCTCGCGGGCGGTGCCCACGGAGGGTTCGCAGTGGATGTGTCTGTAAAACTAAATCCATTTGAGTTATTTTGTCAAGGTGATCGTCACGTCCTCCCCCCTCGCGTAAGGAGCTCCTCGCGTGCGCATCCTGTTCGTCGACGTCGACGCCCTACGACCGGACCACCTGGGCTGCTACGGCTACCCCCGCGCCACCTCGCCCACGATCGACCGGCTGGCCGCGGAAGGCGCCCGGTTCGAGCGCTGCTACGTGAGCGACGCGCCCTGCCTGCCGTCCAGGACGGCACTGAGCACGGGCCGTTTCGGAATCCGGAACGGCGTCGTCGGGCACGGCGGCACGGCGGCCGACCCGACCAGCCTGGGGGCGTACCGGACGTTCCGAACGCACGACGACTACCGCCCCTGGTTCCAGGCGCTTCGCGACGCCGGCATCCGGAGCACGAGCGTCAGCTCGTTTCCCAGCCGCCACGGGGCGTGGTGGTTCCTGGCGGGGCTGGAAGCGTGGCACGACCCGGGCGGCAACGGCGACGAGCGTGCCGAGGAGGTGAACGCCTTCGCCGAGCCGTGGCTGGAGGCGCACGCGGCCCAGGACGACTGGCTGCTCCACGTGAACTACTGGGACGCTCACACCACCTACCGCACGCCCGCCGAGCTCGGAAACCTGTTCGAGGACGCCGCGCCCACGACCTGGCTGGACCAGGCGGCGATCGACCGGCACTGGGCAGGGTACGGACCGATGAGCGCCCAGGACGGCAGCCTGGCCTGGTTCGGCTGGCGAAGTCCGCTCCCGTGGGTGCCCGAAGCGATCCGGACCCCGGCGGACCACCAACGCTGGCTGGACGGCTACGACACCGGCATCCGCTACCTGGACGACCACCTCGCGCGGCTCATCGCCATCCTGGAGCGCAAAGGCGTGCTGGACGACACGCTCATCATCGTGACCGCGGACCACGGCGAGAGCCAGGGCGAGCTGAACGTGTACGGCGACCACCAGACCGCCGACGAGACCACCTGTCGGGTGCCGATGATCGTGCGCTGGCCAGACCGGGTGCCCGCAGGCCTGGTCGACGCCGAGCTCCGCTACCAGTTCGACCTGACGGCGGCCACCGTGGAGTGGGCAGGGGGCACCGTCCCGGCAGCCTGGGACGCCCGGCCCGCCATGACGCCGGACGGCGCGCCGCGCCCCGGCCGCGACGCTCTGGTGCTCTCGCAGATGGCGTGGAGCTGCCAACGCGCCGTCCGCCTCGGCGACTGGCTGTGCATCCGCACGTACGACCCCGGGTTCAAGGAGCTACCCGAGGTCCTGCTGTTCGACGTCGTCGCCGACCCCCATCAGACGACCGACCTGGCGTCGGCGCACCCGCAGGTCGTCGACGCCTGCCTGGCGCAGCTGGAGCGCTGGCAGGACGACGCGATGCAGAGGTCGTTGCACGACGTCGATCCGATGCGTACGGTGCTGCGCGAGGGAGGGCCGTTCCACGTCCGCGGCGAGCTGACGGGCTACCAGGAGCGACTGAGGGCGACGGGGCGGCCAGCCGCTGCCAAGGCGCTGGAAGCCCGCTACGGGAGCGCGCGTGGCGACGGCCGCGACGACTGACGCCGGAGGCCCGACGGTGGACCGGACGCGGTGCCTGACGCGTCACGCGCCGCTGGGCATCTCCATCAACGGCGCGACCTCGAGGTTCCCGATGTCCAGGAACGGGCAGCTCGCGGCGATCGCCAGAGCGGCGTCGAGGTCGCCGGCCTCCACGACGGAGTAGCCGCTCAAGGCTTCGCTAGGCGGCAGATCGCGCACGCCGTCCGAGCTGACGAGCTTGGACGGACCGAACGGGTTGGCGGGGCTCACCAGCGCGCTTCCGACCTCGCGCATCCACGCCATGTAGCGGCGCTTGTTCGCTTCGGCTTCGCCTGCGCTCATGGGGCGAGCGCCCCCGTGGTAGACGAGCACGAATCTGGGCATGGCGACGTCCTCTCGGGTGGCTGCGCGCACCGGACGTGGATCGGTAGGGGCCTTGATACCACACGCCCGCGCAAACGCCTGGGGCGATGCAGAACCCCCTGAGAAGCGGACCACAACCCTCCGACCTCGCCGCGGCGCCGAGCCGCGCCCCGCCCCCGACCGGCCGTCAACGTGATATCAGTGGCGACGGAGGTTCCATTCACCATGACCAAGTCTGAACTGATCGATCACGTCGCCAACGAGACCGGCCTCTCCAAGAAGGACGCCGGCGCCGCGGTGAACTCCGTCTTCGACGGCATCCGCGACACGCTCGCGGACGGCGGCAGCGTCACCGTGACCGGCTTCGGCACCTTCGACGTGCGCGAGCGCTCCGCCCGCCAGGGCGTCAACCCCGCCACGGGCGAGAAGATGCAGATCAAGGCCAGCAAGGCGCCCGGCTTCAAGGCCGGCAAGACCCTCAAGGACGCCGTCAAGTAACGAAGGTACGCAGGTGGCGGTAGGCCCTGGACGCGATTCCCGGGGTTCCGCGCCGGCCGCGACCCCCGGATCCGGGGGTCGCCGGGCCCCTCATGTCCGCGAGAGTCGCGTCAGGTCCACCGCAACGCGCCGCGCCGCGACCAGTAGGCGCCTGGGTCCTCGACCAGGGCGTCCACGGCCTCTTCCGCGCGCGGGTCCCAAGCCACCTCCGGCGCGCGCAGGTTCGAGCGCACCTGACCGACCGTCGCGGCGCCGCTGAGGACCACGTCCGCCCACGGCCGCGCCAGCACGGCGGCCAGTGCGAGGGCGTCGACGGTCGTTCCGAGACGCTCCGCCTCCGACCGTAGCGTCGCGTCGAGGCCGCCGTCGTCCAGCTCGGCTTCGTCCCCGTCGGCCCGCCTGACGAGCCGTCCGTTCGCGAGCGCCTCCTTCACGATCACCCCCATGCCGGCCGCGTGCGCCTCCTCGAGGGCCGGCCCGGCCGAACGCTCCAGCACGTTCCACGTCGCCTGCACGCTGTCGAACAGCCGCACCCCGGAAACACGGACGCCGATCGCCCGATCGATCGTGCGCGCCTGGTCCGGTCCGCTTGTCGACAGACCCACCCGCACGCCGCGCTCCTTCAGCGTCGCCAGCTCCGCTAGCAGCCGCTGGTCGTTCAGCATGCCGCTCTGAAGCGTCACCGAGTGCGCCTGATACAGGTCCAGCTGGTCGCCCAGACGCTCGCGGGTCTCGCCCCGCTGCCGACGAAACGTGTCCAGCGAGAGGTCCTTCACCTCGTGCTTCTCGGCGTCGACGCGCCAACCGGCGGTGTAGGTGTAGCCCCACTTGGAGCCCACCGTGACGTCCGCCGGCGAGATCCCCCGAGCGTCGAGCCACGACGCGAGGAACGACTCAGCCCTGCCGTACGAGCGGGCCGCATCCAGGTACCGCACGCCGAGCCGCCACGCCTCGTCCAGCACCTCGTGCGCCCTGGCCTCCAACGCCTCGACGCTCCGGTCCTCGCCCAGATCGGCGCCGTGGCCGACGTTGATATAGCCGGGACGGCCCAACGCCGCCAGGCCCAGGCCGATCCGCGACACGACGAGCCCGCTGGACCCCAGCGGGCGGGAGGCGGTGGGGTGGGCGTCGGCGGACCCGGCTGCGGGGTTCATCCGACCCCCTCGGGCGGCACCAGCTTCCTGTACTCCTCCGCGTACTCCTCGCGCATCCGACGCTCCCGCGCGGCGACGGCCAAGCCGTGGTCCAGGTGCTCCTCGGCCTCCTCGTGCGACAGGACGGCGACCCCGTTGTCGTCGGCGAGGATCAGGTCGCCAGGGTTCACGACGACGCCACCGCACGACACCGGCACGCCCACGACGCCCTCCCGGCCGATGTTCTTCGCGACGAGGGCGGACACGGTGCGTGCGAAGGTCGGAAACCGCATCTTCGAGATCTCGCGCACGTCCGTCGCCGCGCCGTCCACGATCCAGCCGGCGATGCCCAGGCGGATCTGCTTCAGGGCCCGGAACTCGCCGATGATCGCGTGCTCGTGATCGCCACCGCAGTCCACCACGACCACGTCGCCGGGCCGTGCATGCTCCTCGATCGCGTCCAGCGCCGACCGGTCCATCCCCCGCATCCGTACGGTGAACGCGGGTCCGACGAGCGACACGTCGGCGAAGAGCGGCTTCACGCCGCTGTCCATGATCCTGACGTCGTGCATGTGGCCCAGCGTGGCGGGCGCCACCTCACGGTAGGCGGCGACGAGCTCGGGGCGCGGGCGGGGGAAGTCGGTCGTCATCCTCATGCCTCCTAGGAATCGGTGCGGGGCTCGCGGCGCGCGCGGTACGAGGCGCAGGGCGGCGCGCCGAGCCAACCGGTCCGCGGTCGTTCGGGGCGCTTCACGCCTCCCCCGACAAGCGCGGGTCCAGCACGTCGCGCAGGCCGTCGCCCAGCAGGTTGAAGCCCAGCACGGCCAGAGTGATCGTGACGCCGGGCGCGAACGCCATCAGCGGATGCAACGACAGGTACAGCTGGGCGTCGCTGAGCATCGCGCCCCACTCCGGCGCCGGGGGCTGCACGCCCAGTCCCAGGAACGACAGGCCCGACGCGACCAGCAGGGTCACGCCGCTTCGCAGCGAGGCGTACACCACGACGGGAGCGATCACGGCGGGCAGCAGGTGGCGCAGCATGACCCGCGCGCCGCCCGCGCCCAACCCGAGCGCCGCCTCGACGAAGGCGCGTTCCTTCACCGCCAGCACGGAGCCTCGCACGAGCCGCGCGAAGATCGGAACGCCGAAGATCGCCGAAGCCAGAACGACGGGGCCTACGCCCGGTCCCGTGAGCGTGATCATCGCGATCGCGAGGAGCAGACCGGGAAACGCGAGCAGGATGTCGACGGCGCGCATGGAGAGGTTGTCCAGCACGCCTCCGACGTACCCCGACCAGAGGCCCCATGCGCCACCCACCAACGCGCCGAGGAAGGTCGCGCTCAGGCCGATGCCGATCGAATAGCGCGCGCCGGCCAGCAGACGGCTGAGAATGTCGCGACCGAAGTTGTCGGTCCCGAGCCAGTGCGCGGCCGACGCCCCCTGATTCAACGCCAAGTAGTCTTGCCGCGCAGGATCGTACGGCGTGAGGTACGGCCCGACCACCGCCAACAGGACGAAGATGGCGCTCAGGGCCAAGCCCACCGAGCCGCTCCGGTGACGCAGCAGCCTCGCGAGCAGCGAAGGCCTGGCGGCGCCACGCTGCGCGGCGCCGACGGCCTGGGCGTCCGACGCGGCAGGGACCTCAGGCATAGCTGACCCTCGGATCGATGAGGGCGTAGACGACGTCCACGACGAGGTTGATGACGAGGAACTGGATCGCGAAGACCAGCATGAGCGCCTGGATGACCGGGTAGTCGCGGGCGTCGATCGACTGGATCAGCAGCCACCCGAGCCCAGGGAAGTTGAAGACGGTCTCGACGATGATGGCGCCCGAGAGCAGGAAGCCGAACTGGAGTCCGACGATCGTCACGACCGGGATCAGCGCGTTCCGAAGCACGTGCTTGCCCGCGATCACGCGGCCGGTGAGGCCTTTGGCGCGGGCGGTACGGACGAAATCCTCGCCGGCCACCTCCAGGTAGCTCGAGCGCGCGAAGCGAGCGATCGTGCCCAGCGAGCTCGCTGCGAGCGTCAGCGTGGGAAGGACCAGGCCGCGCGCGGAGGTGCTCCCCGAGACCGGCAGCACGCGCCACTCGACGGCGAAGAGATAGATGAACAAGATCGCGAGAAAGAACGACGGAGTGCTGATCCCCAGGATGGAGACGGCCGTCACGCCAAGATCGGCCCAGGTGTTGCGGCGCATGGCGGCGAGGACGCCGAGCAGCATGCCCCCGATCACGGCGACGACGATCGCCGAGATCGCGAGGATCACCGTCGGTCCGAGATGTCGCGTCAGCACCTGCGCGACGGGCTGGTTGGAGCGGAACGACGTGCCCAGATCGCCGCCCGCCGTCGTGGCGACGTAGCGAGCGAACTGCTCGGGAAGCGAGCGGTCCAGGCCGAAGCGGGACCGGATCGCCTCCAGCTCGCTGGCCGTGGCTTCCTGTCCGGCGTACAGACGTGCGGGATCTCCCGGCAGCGCATGAACGAAGAAGAAGATCGCCACCATCACGCCGAGCAGCGTGGGCAGCGCCTGCAAGATCCGTCGAGCCAGGAAGAGGGTCATGGGAAGGCGGGCAGGGCGTGACACCCTGCCCGCGCACGCGCGCGAGGGCGCCTAGTCGAGCGATGCTCCGCGAGCGTCGAGAGACCGGTCGGGCATGTAGAACACGCCGGTCAGCGAGTCCGCCGTTCCGGCGACGTTGTCCGGGCTGTACAGGAACACCCACGGCGCATCGTTCCAGATGATCTCCTGGGCCTCGGCGTAGATCTCCTGCCGCACGCTCGCGTCGCCGGTGGCCCTGCCGGCCTCGATCAGCTCCTGTACGCGCTCGTCGTAGTAGAAGCTCCAGTTGTTCGAGGACGGCGGCCACGACTCGCGACTGAACGAGACCGTCAGGGCACGGTCGGCGTCACCCGTCGGGGTCGAGGCGCCGACGATCCCGGCCTGGAGCTCGGTCTCCTCCAGCGGCTGGAAGATCGCGTCCACCAGAGCGCCACGCTCGGTCGGGCTGAGCGTCATCGTCACGCCGACATCGCCGAACATCTGCTGCAGCACCTGACCCACGGTGCGGTACTCGTCACCGGTGAACGTAAGGACCTCGAAGGAGAAGCCGTCCTCGTAGCCCGCCTCGGCCAACAGCTGACGTGCGAGCTCGGGATCGTACGCGTACGGATCTTGCGGCGCGTAGCCGAACACCGGCGACGGCATCGGCGCGTCCATGACCGTGGCCAGGCCCTGCTGGGCCACCTGGACGAGCTGCTCCTTGTCGACCGCATGGTTCATGGCGCGTCGGACCCGAACGTCGTCGAACGGGGGCCGCTGCGTGTTCATCGGGAAGATGCGAGCGAAGGTGCTCTCGCTCACGGACGTCGAGATGCCGGCGGCAGCGTCGATCTGCGGCACGAGAGCCGTGGGGACGGTCTCGATGAAGTGCGCTTCGCCGCTCTGCAGCTGAGCGATTCGGGTCGCCGCGTTCGTGACCTCCAGGAACTCGATCGCATCGGCGGACGGGGGACCGCCCCAGTAGCCGGGGTACGCCTCGACGACGACCTTCTGTCCATCCAGCCACTCGCGGAACCGGTACGGGCCGGTGCCGACGGGGTTGCGCGTGATGTCCGCACCCTCGGCCGTGACGGAGGCCGGACTGGCGATGCGGGCGTTCGACAGCGCCAGGTTGAAGATCATCGCGCCGTTGGGTCCGGACAGGTCGATCCGCAGCTCGAACGGCCCGAGCACCTCGATGGTCTCGACGTCGGAGAGGAGACTGCGACCGCGCGCCGGCTGGGCGTTGTCCTCGTCGCGGACCCAGTCGTAGTACGCCTTGACGGCCTCGGCGTCGAACACCGTGCCGTCGTGGAACGTCACGCCCTCACGCAGCTCGAACATGATCGAGGTGGCGTCCTCGTTCACCTCCCAGGCGGTCGCCAGCTCGGGCACGAGCTCGAAGTCGGCGTCGAAGCCCACCAGCCCCTCGAACATCGTACGGATCACGCTGGCGTCGGCCAGGCCGGTGGCCTCGGCCGGGTTCAGGCTGCTGTGCGCCAAGGCCTGAGAGACCACGACGACCTCTTCGTCCTGCGCGAACGCCTGCGGCAGCAGGAATCCGGCGACCAACAGCGCGGAGAGCAGGATACGGCTCGATCGAATCATGTACGGCTCCTTCGTAGGGTCGGGCGACGAGAACGGCGACGGCGACGGACGGCGTTAGAGACGATAGGTCTCGGGACGGCGATTGGCGAGGCTGGGCACGCGCTCACGAACGGCGCGGACGCGGTCCGTGTCCACGTCGACGAGGGTGAAGCCGACCTCGTCGGGAGAGCACGCCACGACCGTACCCCACGGGTCGACCGCCAGGCTTCGACCGTAGGCGTTGAACCCTCCCCGCGATCCGGTCGTCGCCGGCGCCAGCACCCACGCTCCGTTCTCGATCGCGCGAGCACGGAGGAGCGGCTCCCAATGATCCTTGCCGGTGTGCATGGCGAAGTTCGACGGCACGACCAGCACCTCGGCCCCCATGAGGGCCAGCGAGCGATACAGCTCCGGGAAACGGAGGTCGTAGCAGATCGTCATCCCCACCCGGCCGAGGGGCGTATCGACGCACACCAGCTCGTCGCCGGGCAGGTTGCGGCTGGACTCGCGGGCCACCACATGCCCTTCGATCGTCACGTCGAACAGGTGGATCTTCCGGTACTTCGCGAGCAGCGACCCGTCGGGAGCGAACAGCAAGCTGGTGTTGAACAGCCGGTCGGGGCGGTGACTGGCCTCGTTGTAGCTGCCGGCGAGGACGGTGACCCCCAGTCGCTTCGCCGCTGCGGCGAAGCGCTCCGAGAGCGGCCCGGGGATGGGCTCCGACGTCTCGAACCGCAGCTCGTTCGGGCCTCGGACGTGGAGGCTTTCGGGCAGCAGGACGGCTTCCGCTCCCTGTTGGGCGGCCTCCTCGACGAGGCGGAACGCCGTATCGAGGTTCTCTTCCTTGTCCTCGCCCGGATCGAGCTGGACGAGGGCGACGCGGGTGGGTGACATGCCCGAAGGTAGCAGCCGCCTACGACCGCACACGTTCCAGCCGTGACGCCGGTCACGGCGACGCTGCAGTAGGGGGCGGCGCCGACTCCGTCAGTTCACCACGCGCGCCCGCCACGGCACCCGGTCCTCGACCAGGTCCCGTCCGATCGTCTCGGGATGGAGGACCGCGTCCACGAACGCCTCCGAGTCGTCGGGCGGGCCGCTCTCGAGCCCGATCCTGCCCGCCCGGTAGGCGGTCATGAAGGCGCCCACGACCGCAGGGTCGAAGTGGGTGCCGCGACCCTGCTCGAGCACCGCGAGCGCCTCGTCGTTCGTGAGGGGATCGCGGTACGGTCGGTGGCTGGTGAGGGCCTCGAACACGTCGGCCGCGGCGACGATCCGGCCGAAGATCGGGATCGCCTCGCGCGCCAAACCTCTCGGATACCCGCCACCGTCCCAGCGCTCATGGTGGCTGAGGACGCCGCTCGAGATCGTCTCGAAGTCGTCGCTCACGTTCATCAGGATCGTGTGCCCCAGCCGGCAGTGCTCCTTGACCTCCTCGAACTCGGCCGGCGTCAGGGGACCGGGCTTGCGGAGGATCGCTTCGGGCACGCCGATCTTGCCGAGGTCGTGCAGCAGGCCGGCCCAGTACAGCTGGCCCAGGGCGCGGTTGTCGAGGCCGAGGTGCCGGCCGATCGCGACGGCGTTCCTGCCGACGCGGTCGCAGTGGCCGTACGTCTGTTCGTCGCGGCTCTCGACCAGGCCGGCGAAGACGCGGAGGTTGCGGCTATAGGTGCCGGCGAGGTCTTCGCGGAGCTCCATGTTGTGACGGTTGCGGGACCTCAGGATGCCGGCGGCGATCGCGACGAACAGCCCGATCAGCAAGAAGAACAGCCCGCGAAACAGCCATGCACCGGTCGCCTGCGGGAGCCCCTCGGCGACGTTGAGCGGCATGAGCGGACCCAGCAGGACGGTCGCGACCAGCGCCGTGACGAGCGCGGCCCGGACCCCGCCGGTCACGGCAGCGAGCAGGATCGGGACGTACGCCATGTGGAGGTACGGCCCCTGAGTTCCGCCGGTGCTCCGGACGAGGCCGTAGACCGCGCCCAGCAGGCCCAGCGTGATGAGAATCAGGATGGCGTGGGTGGCTCGCGTGCCGACGCCGGCGTTCGTCAGCCACGCGTCCGTACGGCGCCAGAGGGAGAGAGCGAGTTCGTCGTGCACGACGGGTCTCCAGGATCCCCGCTTCCCGGGCGGTGTCCAGCCTGCGTGCCGCTCTCCCGTCGGCCGTGTGAATGCTCACGATCCTTCACCACGTCAGATGCGTCGGTGCGATTTCTAACGACGTCTGCCGTCCACGACCCATGTCGTGTTCATCCCAGAGCCGCCGTGGCGCCTCGATGGCGGCCCGGGGACGACCGCCTCCGGTGCCCTGCGCAACGCCGTCCAGGCGGGTCAGGCCCGTCACGGCGACGACGCCCGCCCGTGCTCCGCCTGGTCCGCACATTGGCGGCGGTTCGACCATGGCGGGTTCCGTGATCGCACCGCAGGAGCCCTCATGTCTAATGATAGGATCATCCTAAGGTTCGCTCTACTTGTCGAGCTTTCGCTCTCGAAAACGACGGTCCGACCCGCCGAGAAGGAGACACGTCATGCGCACCCCGACCGTTCCGCCGAGCCCCTCGACCGTCGCCATCTTCGGCGCGTCGGGCCGTACCGGCAGGCAGCTGGTACGCCAAGCGCTCGACCGCGGCCACCGGGTGAAGGCGTTCGCCCGCACGCCGGCGAAGGTCGCCGTGGAGCACGATCGGCTCGAGATCGTCCAAGGCGACGTGCAGGAATCCGCCGCGGTCGAGCGCGCCGTGGCCGGGGTCGACGCCGTGATCAGCGCGCTGGGTCCGACCGCGAACACGCCCGACAGGCAGGTCGCGCAGGGCACGCGCCACATCGTCGCGGCCATGCACCGGCACGGCGTGCGGCGCATCGTGATCACCGGCGGAGCCGGCGTCGGCGACCCGCACGACCGCCCGACCGTGGTGAACCGGCTGATCGGCGTCCTTCTTCGCTTGGTGGCGCGACACGTCTACGAGGACATGCGCGACGCGGTGGAGGTCGTCAGGTCGTCGAACCTCGAGTGGACGGCGGTGCGCCTTCCCCGCCTGACCGACGACCCCGCGACCGGAACGGTCCGCTCCGGCTACCTCGGCGGCGACGTCGGCATGCGGATCGGGCGCGCGGACGCGGCCTCGTTCGTCCTCGACCAGCTCCACAGCGACCGCTACCTGCGCGCCGCCCCCGTGATCAGCTCCTAGGAGATCTCGTGCCCCCATCTTCGACGCCATCCGCCCGTCCACCCTCCGCCCTTCTCCGCTTCATGCAGGCGTACATGCGCTTCAGCATCGAGGACATGACGGCCCTCCTGAAGCGCCACGAGCTGTCCATGCCGCAGCTCGGAGCGCTCCAGTTCCTGAGGGCGGAAGGTCCGCAGTCCGTCTCGGCCGTCGCGGAGCACCTCGCCCTGTCCAGGACCGCGACGAGCCATCTCGTCGAACGGGTCGTGCGCAAGGGGCTGGTCCACCGTGAAGAAGACGCCGAGGACCGCCGCCAGAAGCGGATCACGCTCAGCGACCGTGGACGCGAGCTGATCGCGGAGATCCACGCGCGCGCCGCCGCCTCGATGGAAGCCTTGCTGGAGCCCGTTCCGAAACAGAAACGCGATGCGCTCGACCGCGCCATGCGTGACGTCGTGACGGAGCTCGAACGGGCGACCCCGGAGGGAACGTCGTGACGCGCAGCGACGCCCCCGTCGTCGTGACCGGCGCGACGGGCAACGTCGGCCTCCACGTGGCGCACGGCCTCGTCGACCAGGGCGTGCCCGTACGCATCGCGGCACGCGACCCGGACCGCGCCCGGGCGCTCTTCCCCGCGACGGAGGTGGTGCGCTTCGCGTTCGGCGACCAAAGCACCCATCGCCGAGCGTTCGAGGGCGCTCGTGCCCTGTTCCTGGTGCGCCCGCCGGAGATCTCCGCCGTGAAGAAACGGATCGTGCCCGCCATCGACGCCGCTCGCGCGGCCGGCGTGGGGCACGTCGTGTTCCTGTCGCTGCAGGGCGCCGACCAGAACCCGGTCGTGCCCCACCGCCGCATCGAGGACGACCTACGGGCCGGCGGTCCCGCCTGGACGTTCCTCAGGCCGAGCTTCTTCATGCAGAACCTGTCGACCACGCACCGCCACGACATCGCCGAGAACGACGAGGTGTTCGTTCCCGCCGGGCGGGGCCGCACCTCCTTCGTCGACACGCGCGACATCGCCGAGGTCGCCGTAAGGGTGCTCGCGGAACCGGGCCACGAGAACCGGGCGTACGAGCTGACCGGATCCGAGGCGCTGTCGTACGACGAGATCGCGGACATCCTCGCCAGCGAGCTGGGACGCGAGATCCGGTACGCGGATCCGTCGCCGTGGAGCTTCTGGCGACGCATGCGGGCACGGGGCACCGCACCCGGGCACGTGTTGGTCATGATCGCGCTGTACACCGCCTGCCGCTTCGGCCTGGCGGAACGGGTGACGCCCGAGATGGAGGAGCTGCTGGGACGGGCGCCCCGAACGTTCCGGGAGTTCGCTCGCGACCACGCCGGCACGTGGCGGCCCGCCGGTACGCCTTCACCGAACGTCCGAACGCCCGGCGGCTCCGACCGACCCCCGATGGGACAATCCGCATGAACATCGTCGGCAAGACGATCGGCGCCCTCCTGCGTCGCTTCTTCGAGCGCCAGGCCCGCGCTCGCAGCTGGGACGATCTCGCCCGGAACCTGGCGAGCTCGGGTCACGATCTCGCCAAGCGGATGCACGCCGCTCCGGACACGCCGCACGACCGTGAGGTCGCCCAGCACATCGTCGGCATCGAACGTTGGGGCCAGCGGCGCCTACGCGTCGCGTTGGGCGAGCCGTTCGTGCAGGACGGCCACCGGCCGTACCGCCTGCCCGATGACACCGCGATGCCTGCCCTGGCCGAGGCGTTCGCCCGCACGCGAGCGGACACCGTCGCGCTGGCACGCGAGCTCGAAGCGAACGGCGCGGACAAGGGGCTCCGCGTGCGCCATGACGATCTGGGCGACGTGACGCTGGGCGCCTGGCTGGCCTATCTGGACGGGCATGCGCG
>Ga0102928_1000498_pt1 | contig 25211 bp, 20 predicted proteins | sample SalPonR1_B_D1_MG_FD_78504 | JGI IMG/M metagenome (GOLD analysis project Ga0102928, IMG submission 78504) | Salt pond soil microbial communities from South San Francisco under conditions of wetland restoration - Salt Pond MetaG R1_B_D1_MG | ecosystem: Environmental > Aquatic > Marine > Intertidal...
AATGATATTTATACACTCGATTTACATATTTTTAGTCCTTGTGCGCTCGGAGGTGTGGTAAATGATGACACTGTAGGCCAACTGCAGTGTGATATTATTGCAGGTGGGGCAAACAATATTCTGGATGATGAGCAGCGACACGGCAAGCTGCTGAAGGAGCAGGGCATTTATTATGCACCGGATTATGTAATTAATGCCGGCGGAATCATTAATATTTCGAGCGAATTGGAAGGGTATAACGAGGAGATGGCTCTTAATAAAACCTCCCGAATTTACGACACAACAATAAAAATATTTGAGTACGCTGAGAAGCACGACATCCCCACATACAGAGCATCGAATATATTAGCCGAACAGAGAATTGAATCTGTAGCGAAGCTTGGCACGGTTTACTCTTCAAAGAGCCATTTTTCTGGCCGTCTTGGTGAGCTTTATATGAAAGACAGAACGTGATGCAACCCATGCAATCATCATTAGGAAGCAACCGGTTTAACAGCCGGTTGCTTTTTTTATATATGATGGAGAGACAGTGAGCAGGCATCTGTTTTTGATTAATCATGCATGTGATACGGGATAAAAATATGCGTAAATTTATTCCTCTGAAATGATTTTGTCTCTAAAGTTTGTTAGAAAAAGAAAAGAAAAAGAATGTCTCTAAAAGAACAGTTTAAATTCAAAGATCGGCTTATAAAAGGAATTGAGCCGGGCGGACAGTTTAAAATCAGCGTTGTAAAAACAACGGACGTAATTCGTACAGCTCAAAAAAATCACAATCTATCTCTGCTATCAACACTACTGCTTGGGCGCACTTTAACTGCAGCCATGCTGCTTGCCTCTGAGCTGAAAGGAGAAGAGAGAATAAAAATCCGGCTTGAAGGTAACGGTCCGGTTGGTTCCATTACGGCTGAAGCGAACCGCGCTGGAGAAATGCGCGGTTATGTTCAAAATCCACATGCAGAACTCGACTATTCTGACCCTAATGTAACCATTGGTGATGGAATTGGTATTGGGTTGTTGACGGTCTCAAAAATTTTATATGATGAAGCAGAGCCCCGAACCAGTACGATACAAATTGTGGAAGGCGATATTTTATCAGATATGGCTCACTTTATGGTACAATCCGAGCAGGTTTTGTCAGCATTTCTGTTAGATGTGGATATCAATGAAGAGGGGGTTGTTGAACAGGCCGGTGGGGTATTAATTCAGCGATTGCCTGATGCTGAAGAGACCGTGATGGATCAACTGCAAAAAACAGTGAGTGAAATGCCTGCGATTTCATCAATGCTGAAAAAAGGGCTTTATATTGACGAAATTATGATCCGTGCTTCAAGACCATTCAAAATAAAAGAACTGGACAGACAACCTGTTCACTTTTTCTGCCGATGTAGCCCCGAACGTTTTATGAATGCTCTCTCCATGCTTAATTATGACGATTTAAAAGAGCTAAAGGACGATAAACAAGAGATTACCTGTCACTACTGCGGCAACAGACTGATCGTATCGAAGCAAGAGATGGAGAGACTGTTTGAGACAGCGAAAGCAAAAATGAATTGATGGAACACAGATTCTAAAAAGTGTAATGGTTGAACATGCAAAAAAAGTAGTGATTATTGGCGGTGGATTCGGTGGTATATCTGTAGCGAAAAAACTGAAGGGAACCGGCTTGGATATTACCATCGTGGATAAACGGAATCATCACCTTTTTCAACCTTTATTGTATCAGGTTGCCACAGCTGCTTTATCTCCGGGAGATGTTGCCGTACCTATTCGATCCATCTTTAGTTCTCAAAAAAATATTACGACCATACTCGGAGAAGTAGTATCCGTTAATCAGTATGATCAATCGATTACCTTGAAACACGGACGAAATATTGAATATGACTATCTTGTGATCGCTTCAGGCGCAGAGTATAATTATTTTGGCAATGATGATTGGAAAGAGCATGCACCAGGCCTCAAAAGCATTGATGATGCAATTAATATCCGTGAGCGTATTTTGTATTCCCTTGAAATAGCAGATCAATTGGATAGTGACGACAAGAAAAAGCCATATCTGTCTTACGCTGTTATAGGTGCCGGGCCAACAGGTGTGGAAATGGCGGGCGCAATTGCTGAGATTGCCAAACGAAATATGATGAGGGACTTTAAAAACCTGGATACATCCCAAACCGATGTATACTTGATTGAAGCTGGCCCTGCTGTGTTAAACGCATATCCCGATTCGTTATCCAGAAAAGCCCAAAAAGACCTCGAAACAATGGGCGTACAGGTACTGCTGGATCACCCCGTTACAGATGTAAAAAAAGACAGGGTAGTCGCCGGAGATAAAACCATTTATACCCCAAATATTATTTGGGCTGCAGGTGTAACTACTTCTTTAATAACCGATACTTTACATACAGAACAAGACAAAATAGGTCGTGTAAAAGTTGAAAAGGATCTCTCTATAGCTGGCTTTCCCAACGTTTTTGTAATTGGCGATGCCGCCTATTTTGAGGATAAGAGTGGTGAGCCATTACCGGCTCTTGCTCCGGTTGCACTCCAGCAGGGTAAATACATTGGAAATCTTATAAAAAATAGGGTGAATAACGATAAAGCGGAGCCTTTTAAGTATGTTGATAAAGGTACTATGGCTACGATCGGGCGGGCAAAAGCAGTGGCAGATATTAAAGGATTTAAGTTTAGCGGAATCGTGGCTTGGCTGCTATGGTCATTGATACATATCTTTTTTCTGATAGGATTCAGAAACCGGCTAAGAGTTTTTGTAGAATGGGTGTGGCACTACGTAACATTCAAGCGCGGGGTGAGAATTATTTCGGAACGATCCATGAGAGATTCCTCTGGGAAAGATGCTACAAATGGAGCTTAAATCTGATTAGCAGCAGTTCCAATAAATAGCACTTTAATTAAACGGCAAACGATGAACCACATCCGCACGATTCGCTGGCATTGGGATTGTCGAATGTAAAGCCGCGTGCATCCAGTCCGTCAGGATAATCAATCTCTATTCCATTGAGATACATCAGGTGTTTGGGGTCAATCACTATTTCGACGTCGTTGCTGACGACAACTTTGTCTTCGTCTGTTCGGATATCAAACCCCAGTTTATAGCTAAGTCCGGAGCAGCCGCCACCCTCAACGGCAACCCGCAGGAATAAATTTTCATCAAGACTTTCCTTCTCCTTGATCTTAATAATCTGTTTAGCGGCCCGATCCGTAAGAATTACCGGATCTGCGTCAGAATCGGCTGGAATGGCCTGCTGCTGTTCCTCTTCTGGATTTTCATCAATCAGGGAGGAGATAACGTCATCTAGATTTTCTTCTGGTAATGCCATGATAAATCAGTCGTTATTTGGTTGAATTGGCAAAAGTATAATAGTCTGTTTCAGAACGGCGAAACAGCTTAAGAATTCCTGCACTCACCAAGTGTATTAAAATTTTTGATGCACGGTAAGTAGTAACATTAATAAGCTGGGAGAATTTCTGTACAGTTATTTCTCCATACTCATTGAGATATCGAAACAGCATCTGCTCTTTATCACCATATTCAAAAGTAACACCATTTCCAGAGTGCTGGTGTTTAAGAATTTCTGCCATCTCATCACTTGCAAGAATGCTTTTATCTTTATCCCGAACAAACACTTTTCTCTTTTTTTCGTTCTTCAGATACACGGGTTTTTTCTCTGCTTCTTCAATTGTTACAATCATAACATCGTACGGCCCGCAATGAATTAACTCAATGTGAAGGGGTACAGCTGGCACACAAAGATCGCTGGCTGCCTTGTACAGATCAAACTCTTCCTCAAAGTAGGAGCTAATCCCTGTAATATTTTTATGATCGTCTACCCCGATGAGAAGAGTGCCACCATTCGTATTGGCAAAAGCTGCTATTTCACGGGCAATTTTATTGGGTGAAGGAATAGTTTTTTTAAACTCTAAATATGCTCCTTCTCCGGTTTGTATAAGATTACGCAGATCTGCAGGGCTAAGATCCGAAATTTTGATTTCGCCGTTTGGTAACATAGTTGTAAAATTGGTTGGTTGAAGGTCTGCAATTTATTTTAACAGATTATGAATGGCAGGGTAATTTATTTAGGAAAAAACGAACCCGTCAAATCATAATCTCTTCTTTCAGGTTTCGGGTCATAAGCTGACGCAAAGCGTCCTGAGGATCAACATTTTCGAACAGAACACTATACACTGCATGTGTAATAGGCATTTCAACGTTGTTTTTTTTGGACCATTGTGTTACAGATTTAGCAGTTTTCACGCCTTCAGCTACCATACTCATATTATCTGTTATTTCCTGCAACGACTTTCCCTTGCCGATGTTGTACCCAACAAAACGATTACGGCTATGCTGGCTAGTGCATGTAACAATTAAATCGCCCATCCCGGTTAGTCCGGAGAAGGTGTCTTGCGATGCACCAAGGCGGCTTCCCATGCGCTTCATTTCGTGAAGACCCCGGGTCATTAGCGCAGCTTTTGCATTATCACCCAGTTCGGCACCATCAACGATACCTGCAGCGATAGCCATAATATTTTTTAAGGCGCCGCCGATCTCTGCCCCGATAATGTCGTGATTGAGGTACACCCTGAACATAGTTGTTGAAAAGGTTTCCTGTATAACCCGGGCCGCGCGTTTCGAGTAAGCAGAAGCAACAACCGTAGTGGGTTTTTTCAGGCCAACCTCCTCGGCATGGCTTGGACCGGTAAGAACCCCTATCAGGTCTTCCAGAACGAATCCTTCAAGTACCTCTGCTAAAATCTGACTCGGGGTTAATAGTGTGTTCTCTTCAATTCCTTTTGCAACAGAAACAATAAATTCGTTACCCGACAAATAAGGCCGGGTATTTGTGGCTACTTCGCGCAAGGCGTGTGAGGGTGTTGCGTAGAGAACCATTTCAGTGTTCTTAAGGGTTTTTTCAATAGAAAAGTTGGCTGAAACGGTTTCAGGTAAACGTACATTGGTGAGATAAGAGGGATTGAAACCCGCATTATTTATCCCCTCTACAACCTCTTTCTCCCTTGCCCAAATCGTTACAGGGTAACCTTTCCCGCCAAGTAGTCCTGCAAGTGCGGTTCCAAAGCTGCCGGCACCAATTACGCTGATTTTTTTCACGATTATGAACTTTCTTTGTTGATTCTGCCTTTTGCCGGTTTAAAAGAAGAGATTCTATTTTCATTTCCGGCAAGCAGGCGTTTAATATTTCCCTTATGCTTAACTACTATACCAAGAGCAACAATACTGCTGAAAAGAATAATACTGCCATCAATATCCCAGTCGAATCCATATCGAAGGGTTAACTGAGAGAACGGATAGATCAAAGAGGCAATGATAGAGCCGAGTGATACATACCGTGTGGCAATCATTACAATAAGAAAAATGGCAAGCGAGATACTTATGGAAACGGGTTCAATGCCATATAGCATGCCACAGGCGGTTGCGGCACCCTTCCCGCCGCTAAATTTCGCATAAACAGGAAACATGTGCCCAAGAACAGCAGCAACACCGGCAAAAATGACAAGCATCGATTCGACCTCCCAGCCACTGTATAGCGAGACGGGTCCGCTGCCAATATTCCAGGCGAGGCTACTTATTACCGTTGTGCACAGTAACCCCTTGCCAAAGTCGATAAGCAGTACAATTACCCCTGCTTTCCAGCCAAGAATGCGAAATGTATTTGTAGCGCCGGCATTACCGCTCCCATGCTCTCTTATGTCTGTACTGAAGAAGAGTTTTCCCATCCAAAGGGAGCTTGGAATAGCACCGATCAAATAGCTGAGAAGTACAACAACAAAGAGTGCTAACATATGAAGCGGTTCTTTTAATTAAGGTTGCGGTGCCAAAGTAAGAAATCATATACCTGGAAACGATAAGGCCATTTAGAAAAAGGTTAAACGTGCCTTTCAGCATGGTAAGATGAGCGAACAAGCGGCCCGCTTTCAACATGCTCTAGTCCCAGTGTTTCACCAATTTCTTTGTATTCTGCAAACTGATCGGGATGGACCCACTCAACTACAGGATGGTGCATTTTTGTGGGCTGCATATATTGGCCAATGGTAAGTACGTCTACTTTGTGGTCTACGCAGTCTTGCATCAGCTGTATGACTTCTTCCCTGGTTTCGCCAAGGCCTACCATAATGCCGGTTTTGGTTCTCAGTTTCTGCTCTTTACAGCGAAGAAGAAGTTCCAGTGATCGCTCATAACGAGCCTGTGGGCGTACATTCCTGTATAGTCTTGGTACAGTTTCGAGATTATGGCTGAGAACATCCGGTGGTGTATCGATTACAATTTGCAATGCATCCCAAACGCCGCGAAAATCAGGAATCAGAGATTCGATGGTTACTCCGTCTATTGTATCGCGAAGAACTTTGTGGCATTCGGCAAAAATGGGGGCTCCTCCATCTTTTCTTTCATCCCGGTTCACGGATGTGAGAACCACATGCTTTAGCTTCATTTTTGAAGCGGCATCAGCTACACGACGAGGCTCATCCCAATCCAAGCCCTGTACGGGACGCCCGGTTTTAATGGCACAAAAAGCACAAGAGCGAGTACAAACATCGCCAAGTATCATAAATGTGGCGGTTCCGGCTCCCCAGCACTCCCCCATGTTTGGGCAGCGGGCTTCTGAACAGACCGTATTCAGGCTGTTTTTGCTGATGGTTTCTGATACCTCTTTAAATTTCTTTCCGGAAGGGAGTTTAACACGAAGCCAGTCGGGTCTGCGGTTTCCGGGGGTGCTGCGTTCTACTACATCAAGTTCTTTAATCATACAAATATATCCCTGGTTTAGGGGTGTTTAAAATGAGTTGCTTAAAGGTAAGAAATTTGTAACTCGGGTTCAGTTTCTAAGGTTTTATTCTTCGGGGTGACCTCAAAGAGTTCGCTCAAATGTTTTACTATTGATTTCTTAACGGTATTCGGATCCATCTCTTTATCAAGGAGCTTCTGCATACTGGTTACAGCTTTGTCTGAAATTCCACAGGGCACAATATGATTGAAATATGAGAGATCAGTATTCACATTTAGGGCAAACCCATGCATGGTTACCCATCGTGAACAACGAATACCCATGGCACATATTTTCTCATTTCCGGCCCAAACACCAGTCAGTCCATCTATACGCCCTGCTTCAATGTCAAAATCTGCACATGTGCGAATAATTACATCCTCCAGGGTTCGTAAATATTTGTGTATGTCGGTAAAATGACGATCAAGATCCAGAATAGGATAGCCAACAATTTGCCCAGGCCCGTGGTAGGTAATATCACCACCCCGATCTATTTCAATAAATTCAGCATCAATTTGGGCCAGTTCAGCCATCCCTTTTAAGAGATTTGCCTGATCACCGCTTTTACCCAGGGTATAGACGTGCGGATGCTCCACAAAAAAGAGCATATCGTTAACTGAACGTTCAGTATATGACAGTGCTGATGACTCTCTTATGGCTTTCTTTTGTTTGATGAGAAGCTGCTGGGCTCTTCGTTGCAGGTCCCATACGTCGCGATAATCAGCAAAGCCAAGATCGTAAATGTCGATTTGATTAACCATAGCCGAAAGATAACGAAAAAAATGAAAAACGGGTTCATTCCTGAACCCGCCTCTCGTGTCCTGTCTCCTTCAACTACTAAAGGCTCTTGTTTATTAAGTTTTTTAGCTCCTGATCATAAAAATAACGGGAAGGTTGTATTGAACCCGAACAGGTCGTCCGCGCTGTAAGCCCGGCTTAAATTTAGCCATCTTAACAACCCTGAGAGCTTCTTCATCACAGCCGCCCCCAATTCCCCGTACTACTTTAGGGTCTTCTACTTCACCTTTTTCATTCACAATAAACTGAACATAAACGCGGCCTTCAATATTGGCTCTGAGTGCCATTTCGGGATACTTAACTTCCTTTTGAAGCGCTTGCAACCCACCTATCAGTTCAGGCATCTCTTCTACCAATACAAAGAAGTCATCTTCTTCCTCGGCAGCTTCTTCTTCTTTCTGAGGCGGCGGAGGCGGCATATCCATTTGTGAACTGAAGTCAATCTCAGCATCAATGTTTATGTTAACATCTTCGATAATTTCAGTGTTGGGTACAGCAACAGGAACTGGCGGACGCGGTGGCGGTGGCACGGTTTCTTGTTGTTTTGTTTGTACAATTTCTTCCATTTCAACGACTTCCTGCTCTTCCATAACAATCTCTTCATCGGCTTCAGTAGTAAAGTTAACACGCACTAATAGTGTCATAATCAGCAGTGCTAAAATCAGGCCAACTTCCAAAAGAATAGTATAGTAGTTACGGAGGTTGTTTTCGTTGGTACGTTTTATCTCATGGTTGGGTTTGAGTCTGTTATCTTTCATGATCTCTCACCTTTTTTATTTTAGTAGTTAAGGACATAGTGTAAAGGAGAACTCTTAATCTTCTGATAATAACATACCAAGCAAATGTTAAGATTTAATGAGTTTTTTGGAGATTTTTATCTTTTATAGAAGCGCTTTTTTACAATCTGGGTGCAGGTTATATAAGAAAAGCGGACCTGTTTGGGTCCGCTTTACGGTTTTAATAACAATGAATGCGAAGGGAGTCTACTTCTTGGGTTTGGAACCAAGGTGAACGCCTTCGCCATAGGCTTCAGCCACAGCCTCCATCACCGCTTCGCTCATGGTTGGGTGCGGGTGTACGGCACTAATAATTTCGTGGCCGGTTGTTTCGAGATCTCGCGCAACAACAGCTTCCGCTATAAGCTCAGTTACGTGAGAGCCAATCATGTGGCAACCCAGCCATTCGCCGTATTTTTTATCAAAAATCACTTTCACAAATCCTTCTTCATGTCCCAGGCCTGTTGCTTTACCACTTGCCGAGAACGGGAATTTACCGACCTTAATGTCGTATCCTTCATCTTTAGCCTGTTGCTCTGTAAAACCAACAGATGCAACCTGGGGCTCGCAATAGGTGGCACCGGGAATATTATTATAGTTTACCGGAGTTGGGTTTTCACCAGCAAGCATTTCAGCCAATACAACTCCTTCATGTGATGCTTTATGTGCTAGCCAGGGTGCGCCTATTACATCACCAATTGCATAAATACCATCTGCTGAAGTTTTATATGTGGACTTATCAATTTTGATATCGCCTTTTTCTGTTTCTACACCAGCTTTATCGAGTCCTATGTTTTCAGTATTACCAACTACACCGACTGCTGAGAGCACCATGTCGGCTTCCACTTCTTCCGTTCCTTTTTTTGTTTTAATGGAAACCTTAACGCCCTTGCCTTTCTTTTCAACTTTCTCAACGGAACTTTCTGTGAGAACATTGATGCCTTTCTTCTTGTAAATTTTGCCGAGCTCTTTACCTATGTCCTGATCCTCAACGGGAACGACTGTTTTTTGGAGTTCAACCAGAGTTACTTCTGTGCCAATGGTGTTGTAGAAATATGCAAACTCACATCCAATGGCTCCTGCACCGATAATTACCAGTTTTTTTGGCTGCTTATCGAGCTGCATTGCTCGCTCAGAGTCGATAATCATTTTACCGTCAATTTCCAGATTCGGAAGTTGCCGCGGTCTCGCACCTGTTGCAATAATGAAGTGTTTTGCCTTTACGGTTTCAGTCTCTTTGCCTTCGTCATCATTAACAGCCAGTTCTTTCGAAGATTTAAAGACGCCGGTACCGTTCAATACATCGATTTTGTTGGCTTTCATTAAAAACTGAACCCCTTTGCTCATTTTGTTGGCAACCTTTCGGCTTCTCTTAATCATACCCTCAAAATTCGCTGAAAATTCCTTCACATCCACTCCATAATCGGATGCGTGCGAAATGGATTCAAATACCTCTGCAGACCTAAGCAGTGCTTTTGTGGGTATGCAGCCAATATTAAGGCATACTCCGCCTAAAAAACGTTTTTCAACTACTGCTGTTTTAAAACCTAATTGTGATGCTCTGATCGCAGCCACGTATCCGCCGGGCCCGGTTCCAATTACGCACACATCATATTCTTTTGCCATGATGATCTAATCCTTATTAATATTTTTGATTTTTGAAGGCCTTATTTGACCGTTTATTCAAACCTAAGGTAAGGAATATGGATAAGATTTATAAATGATCAGCACGGATGTTACCTGTTATCATAGAAAATTTCTTGATTCAATTTTCTGGTACACAAAAACCGGATAAAAATTAATTTATTGATACTATATTGCTCAGTAAGTGCAAATCCCATAAATAAACTGCCGAAGAGAGAGAATCCATAAATGGTTCAGGCAATGAATCAGATAATAAGAGAAAACAGCTATGCAAAACTTTATAAATGATTATAACCAAAAAGGGTTTGTGGTGATCCGCAATCTTTTTGAAAAGCATGAAGTTGAGGAGCTCTCTAACGCCGCGGAGGAACTAGAAAAAGAGGGCTTGCGTCATGAGAAAAGTTACAGGCATAAAAATTTACTGTTTTTAATTCAACATGATCCTCAGAAAGGGAAAGTGCTTCGATTTTGCCAGTGGCCATCGTATTCATACAGAGTGTTTGAAAAGTACCGCACTGATAAAAGATTTCTGCAGGTGCTGAAGCCGCTGATCGGCGAAAACATCAAACAAATCATCAACCAGGTTATATGGAAAACACCGGGAATACAATCTACAAGCTATGGCTTTCACCAGGATGCGCGTTTTCGCTGACCGACTGAAGCGTACAGGGATCTGGCCAATTCGTTTATACAAACAGCGTTAGCGATTGACCCAAACACCGATGATAACGGCAGCCTGGTCGTTGTTGAAGGAAGTCATTTGCTGGGAGATCTCAAATATCATACAGCCAACAGTGTATATAAAGAGACAATCTCTGATGACGTACTGAACCAACTCGGCCTAGCTCATTTGCCGCAAATAAAAATAATGCTTGAACCGGGCGATCTTGTGATTTGGCATCCATATCTGCTACATGGATCGGGCCCGAATCTTTCACATTCAGACCGTCGAAATTATCTCAATGGCTTTGTGAAAGCAGATGCGTGCGATCTGGGAGAATGGACATTTAAAAATGGAGAGTCCATACGCCTTGAGGAACCGGTGCTTGTTCAGTATATGGACCTTTTTACCCGACCCGATCCTCACTACATAGATGGATCACCACATCCGGTACCCAACAATCAAAGTCCTGATCGCCCTGTGCAGTAGCCGGTCTCAGAAAAAGAAATTGGTTCGCACGTGGATGGGTATAGGATCATTGCAGGGCTGAAGATCTTCCTGACCTCATTACTCTATATCAAACCAAAGCTGGATTCATAAGTGTAGGAGATAACTGGGTACGGAAAAAGATTTATGGTCAGATACTGAAGCGTAGTCCGGACTTTAAGTTCAGACTGCAGGATTGACGATTTCGTATTACTGCATCAAAAAGCCCACATTGGATTGTTAAATCATGCGGAAAAGTTTTCAAGTATTTCGATAGGGTCGCTCACGGGCGGTAAGGTTACGGTTGGAGAGTTCTCGGCCGTGACGATTGGCGTGATCATCTCAGACCGGGTGAGTATCGGGCGGCATTCAGTCATTGGTTCAGGCTCATTAGTTGTCAGAGATGTACCGGATATGGCAACCCGGTAACGACAGTGAGGGCGCGGAAAGAGTGTGATGCCTATTTAAAGTCTGGTTAGTGGAACCCCACCGAATCGGTTCGAAAAGAAAATCAAAGATTGTCGAAATCTCCCCGCTTCTTTCTCATGAAATAATCTTTGCTGGCTTCGATCACTTTTGGAGATAACAGCAAGGTGGCTGTTACAGTAGGTATCGCCATCATGGCAAACATCCCGTCGACCAGGTTAATAACCATATCTATGGTTGTAATGGAGCCGATAAAAATGGAGAAGATGTAGAAGTAGTTGTAATAGTGTTTCCTCTCTGCACCGCCAATAAAATTGAGGCACTTGGTGCCGTAGTACGAGTAGGTGAACATCGTGGTAATGCTGAATATGAATACACAGAGAATCAGCAGGTATGGGCCAACAACCGGAACGCCCGTTTCAAATGCCACGGCCGTCATGGTTACTCCATCTACGGTATTGTCGGTCCATGCCCCTGTCATCAGCAGTGCAAGTGCTGTCATGGAGCAAATGAGAATGGTGTCGATGGCGGGTTCGAGCATCCCAACGAGTCCTTCACGAACGGGCTCCCTGGTTTTTGCCGCTCCGTGGGCCATGGCTTCGGTTCCGATTCCCGCTTCGTTCGAAAAAGCTCCCCTTCGTATACCGTTTGAAATCATGACTCCCATAGCACCGCCGGCGCCAGCCTCAGCACTGAACGCATCTGTAAATATGAGCCAGAAATAGTAAGGCACATCTACAATATTCGTGATAATAATGTAGACAACCGTAAAAATGTAAATGAGAACCATTAATGGCACAAGGCGGGATGCTACATTTCCAATGCGCTTTATACCACCGAAAATAACCATAGATACTAGAGCAACGAGAACGAGACCTGTAATAATATCGGACAGGCGAAATCCTGCCTCTGTAATTACAGAGCCTGAAAGCAGCATTACGTCGTACCCAAAAAGGGCGTTCTCAGCCAAAAGGGTATCCCGGATAATCTGTGTAAGTTGATTAGACTGAAACATAGGCGTACAACCGATTAACCCCGCAACGCTAAAAAATATGGCAAGAGGTTTCCATTTCTTGCCAAGCCCTTCGACAATATAGTACATGGGGCCTCCCTGAACTTTGCCGCTGGTGTCTTTACCACGGTACATAATGGAGAGTGTGCAGGTAAAAAATTTTGTTGCCATTCCTACAACAGCAGTAACCCACATCCAGAAGATGGCTCCAGGTCCGCCAACACCCAGGGCAATTGCCACACCGCTGATGTTGCCCATTCCTACGGTTGCTGCCAGTGTACTGGAAAGAGCCTGAAAATGGTTGATGTCGCCGGGGGCAGTCGGATCTTCGTATTTACCTGAAAGCACTTCGATGCCGTGCTTAAAGTTACGATAGGGCATAAAACGGCTGTAAAAAAGAAAGAAAATTCCGCCTCCAACGAGAAGAACAAGAAGCGGTGTGCCCCAGGCATAGTTCGCGAATGTAACAATAATTTGTTCTAATGTTTCCAGAACAGCTCAGATTTTATGATAGGTTTTTAGCGATGTCTTTACTTCTTGCGAAGTGAATATAATCTATGGATGGTGGCTTAATATCACAATTATTTAAAAAAATTGCTATTTGGGCCCTGTGATGCTGTCCGTGAATGATAAGATGGTGACATATTTCGCGAAGTGAATTGCGATATGTTATCTGAGATGAGTTTTGATAAGTGATTTTTTTATCCAGGTCTACATTTGAATCTTCCAAGAGATCCAACCAAAGCTGGGATGTTTCTTTAGCTTCCATTTTAATCTCATCGGGATCATATTCAAACCAAACGTCTATATCATCGAAAAAAGGGAGCGGCATCATTCGTTGAAACCAGATTTTCTGAGCATTGATAATGTGCGATATAAATGCCAGAATGGCTTCTTGCTGGGCAAAAGGTTCGTTCTTAAAGTAGAGATTTGTGAGCTTGCGTGTGCACCATAAATCGAACTGGAAAAGGTGCTGCAGATGTTTTCTGTCTTTTGTCATAAAATCACATTGAAAAGCCGTAATAGCGGGATATTCCGCTCAAAATAAATTGAACACTGATGGCCAGGGCGATAAAGCCCATTAGGCGGGTCATAACATTGAGTCCCGTATAACCAATATATTTTGCAGAGATGGGAGCAAGTCGTAAAATTCCATACGTAACCACTACGACAAGAACTACCGCGGCCCCGTTAATGAGATAGTCGGTTGCGCCGCCGGCCTGCGTGGCAAACCCAATGACAACTGCAATACTGCCCGGACCCGATAATAGGGGGAGTGCAAGGGGGCTAAATGAAATGTCTTCTTTTTCAAGTGCGGCAGCTTCATCCTCTGCGGTAAGTTTGCGTCCCCCTTTCTCAGGATTCAGCATGGAGTAGGCAGCTCTCATAATGATGAGGCCTCCGGCAATTCTTATACCTGCAAGGGAAATTCCGAAAAAACTCAAAATAAACGTTCCAATGAGTAAAAAAGTAAGCAGAACACCCAACATGTAGAGTGTGGCTTTATTTGCCGTTTGAATGCGCTCCTGCTCGCTAAAGCGGTCGGTGAGCGACAGGAATAGCGGCATTGCTGCCAGTGGGTTCACCACAGAAAAAAGTGATGTAAAGCTTGCAAAAAGCAGGCCGGCAATACCAAGGATTGTAGCTGAATGTTCTGGAATGGTGTCGGAGATTAATTGATACATAAACCGCAAGATAGAGATGATTCAGACAACTTCGAAAGACCACGGTACAGATTTTTTCTATCGGTTTAATTGTATGCTGTGATGAACGGGGGGTTGTTGTTACGGGTTATGGATTACTTAAAAAAACCTTATTATTTATGGCAGAAATAAATCCTTTAAATAAGTAGTGTTAAATTTACAGAATGAGTGATACCAAAAAGATTTTAGAATATGCGATCGATATAATAGATTCAAATCAAAGCAGAGACGAAAAGCTGCAGCAAATCTGTGAACTCCTCGACCGGGAAGTGGATGTTTTTGACTGGACCGGCTTTTACCTGGCTTCTGAAACCGAAAAGAACATGCTGGAGCTTGGGCCGTTCGTTGGTGAACCAACCGACCATTTAAAAATACCCTATGGAAAAGGCATTTGCGGCCAGGCAGCCGAAACGCTCGATACGTTTGTAGTTCAGGATGTTTCACAGGCAGATAATTACCTGGCATGCAGCATAAGCGTAAAGTCAGAAATTGTTGTACCTATTATGAAAGGTAGCGAGTTTAAAGGAGAACTGGATATCGATTCACACACCAAAGATGCTATTTCGGAGGATTTACGGGTGCTGTGCGAGAATATATGCAGTGAACTAGCTCGTATTTTTTAAAGGCTGTAGTTTTTACATTTAGAGGTAATCTTTTCAGGAAAGGTGCATTTCATCGATTACGCCCTTTAAAAAGATGGTTTTTTGGAGCATACACGTTAAAATACGTAAATCCGAAATAACTTTTGAAATACCGCCAAACATAAGCGTTGCAAATTCGTCAAAAGATTGCTTTTGGCAAATTTTATGCAAAAGGGAGGTTAAATCAACCGTTTGTAATAAAATTTTAAAATTGGCCTTTGATGAGATAAAAAATGTACCGGTGCGCTATAGTGTTCAGTAATATGGGTACTTTTCAAATCAAAACAATTTTTGCAAAACACAAAAACGGTTTAATGAACTGTAGATAAGAATAAAAAGTTATTCAGCTTAAATAAGTCAAGAAAAATTAAAGGTACACACTTTGAAAAATATTTTATATGCGCTTTTATCGGTTTTTGTAATGCTGTCGCTTGCTTCATGCGGTAACGGGGAAAGTGATAATGAGGGTGCTGGACCTGGCGGTTTCGGAAATTTCGGAGGAGGACAACCCACAAGCGTTGAGGCAACTCCTGTACAGCGCGGATCAATATCAAGGCAGGTTCAGGCTTATGGCACTGTGCGGCCGCAGGATGTGGTAGCCATTACTCCACAAGTGTCTAACAGGGTTACGAATATTCTTGTAGATCTTGGTGATAACGTTACACAGGGACAGGTGATGGCTGAGATATATGACGTTCCGTTTCGGGAAGCTGTTGAGCAGGCGCGTGCTCAGATTCGCCAGGCTGAGGCTTCATTTAATAGAGATAGTACCCAGCTGGAACGACAACGGGAGCTGTTTGAACGAGATCTGATCAGCAGGGCAGAATTCGACGATTTTCGAGCTACATTTTTGAGCAGCAGGGCTCAATACGAATCGTCTAAAGCAGCTCTTTCTCAAAGCATGGAAAATCTGGAAAATACGAACATTACTTCTCCGGTAAATGGCGTGGTTTTGAGCAGGAATATAGCAGAGGGCGATGTAGCTACCACAGGACAGGCAGCTTTTGAAGTGGCCAATCTTGTAGGATTTGAAACCAGGGTATTTTTACCACTCCAGGACTGGGAGCAAGTTCAGATTGGCCAGCCGGTTACGATGTCTCTTTCGAGCCGTGGATCGGAAATTGCAGAAGGTGTTGTTTCCAGAAAAAGTGCTCAGCTTGACGAAACCACCGGCCTGGGTGAAGTAGTAATTACGCTTACTGAATCGCGTGGATCCGTTTACCAGGGAGCACTGCTGCAATCGAGGATTGTTCTTGAGACTCGTGAAAACACCGTTGTAATTCCGCGATCTGCCCTGGTTGAGAAGGTGGATACCTACATTGAACCCGAAACAGGCACCATTGAGCTCGAACGATCGTATTCGGCGTTTGTAGTACAAGGTGATTCTGTTGCAGCCCGTCGTGAGCTCGATCTCGGTATTGAACAGGGAGACAGAATAGAGGTCTTAAGCGGACTGAGTGAAGGTGACCGTCTTATCATTACCGGGCAGAACAACCTGGAGGATGGCCGCCCGGTTCAGGTTGCAGGCAGCCGTCCAGGCGGACAAGCCGGTCAGGGCGGAGTGAATAACGCTGAGGGACAAAGTGCACAGAATTTAACTGAAGAAGAGCGTGAAACAATCAGGGAAGATACAACAGGAATGTCCCCTCAGGAGCGTCGTGAATATATGCAGGAACGTACAGAAGCCACTGGTGAAAGCAGTAGAAATGGCCAAGGACGCGGAAACCGACAGCAAGGTAATAATAATTAATCGGTTTACGGATCTATGAAAAATCTCCCCAAATTAGCGGTTCAGCGGCCAATTACCTTTATGATGATCAGTATTATTCTGATCGGGTTTGGCCTATACGGACTGAACAATCTGCGCCTGAACCTCTACCCGGACGTTTCCTTTCCTACCATCACCGTATACAGCACCTACGAAGGTGTAGCTCCGGAGGATATTGAAACCCTAATTACGCGGCAGATCGAAGAACAAGTTGGCAGTATTTCAGGTGTGCGCAGGGTTCGCTCGCTTTCCAGCCAGGGTGCATCAGTTGTAAAACTGAATTTTAACTGGGGTACTGATCTCTTTGTGGCGGAAACTGAAGTTCGGAAACGGCTTGATATGATTCGGCGCGGACTTCCCGATGATGTGGATCAGCCGATTGTATTTTCCTATGATCCCAATGATGAACCCATCTTGGTGCTTGCACTGACCTCATCAACCCGAAGCCCCAGGGAACTGCGCACACTGGCTACCCGGCAAATTGAACAGCGTATTGAGCGTATCGAGGGAATTGCATCGGCTGAAACTGCGGGCGGGTTTGACCGGCAGATTAACGTTCGGCTGAATAATGCGCAGATGAGAACCTTTAATCTCGATATTTCCAATGTATCTAACCGCCTGAGTCAGGAAAATGTACAGGTTCCCGCAGGAGAATTAACCGAGGGAGAAACCGTATTCTCGCTTCGCACGATTGGTGATTTCAGAAATATTGAACAGATTCGAAACAGTATCGTTTCCACAACCGAAGAGGGTAATCCAATCTACCTGAAAGATGTTGCATCCGTAGAAGATGGTATCGCCCAGCCAATAGGCAACGTTCGTGTTCAGGGAAATGACGGTGTGATTATGAACATCTACAAACAGAGCGACAGCAACGTTGTAACTTCAGCCGGAGGCGTGGTGGCTGCGCTTGATGATATACGAAACGTGCTGCCGGGGGATGTGTCTCTTGAGGTATTAACGAATCGCGCCGATTTTATCAGCATGTCGATCGAAAATCTGGTTCTGACTGGACTTCAGGCTGTAATTCTGGTGGTTGTTATGCTGCTGCTTTTTCTGCGAAGTGGACGGTCGGCTCTTATTGTTGCTATTACAATACCCATCTCAATTATTGCCACATTCAGCATTATGGATTTCTCGAATGTGAGTCTCAATATTATTTCTTTGTCGGGACTTACCCTTGCGGTTGGGCTCGTAGTAGACAATGCCGTGGTTGTGCTCGAGAATATTTTCCGTTTTAAAGAGGATGGTTCGGATGGAAAAGAGGCTGCAACAATGGGGGCGCAGGAGGTGTCTTCCCCGGTAATTGTATCAACCATAACAACACTGGTGGTTTTTCTGCCGATTCTTTTTGTACCCGGAATTGCAGGGCTTCTGTTTCGTGATATGGCCTTAACCATCTCATTTGCATTAATTGTGTCGGTTTTGGTTGCCATTACACTCATCCCGGTGTTAAGCTCCCGTATTTTTGAGTCAGACCTGATTACGTCAGACAAAAAAGATCCGGCACGAAATCTGTTGAATAAAATTCTTGTTTGGCGCCGCCAAAACATTATAACACGTATACTTTCACTGCCTCTGTTTGTATTCTATGTGGTCTTATGGCCGTTTTTGAAAGTGTGGGCGTTGATCGCTAAATCAACAAAAGCTTTGTTCTCAGACCTGGTAGCTCCCTGGCTCAGCCGTAAATTTGATCGGCTTGAACACGCTTATAAGCGTTCTCTCGACCGCGCACTGGACAGCAGCGGCTGGGTAATTGCGGGGGCTTTTGGACTTTTGCTTGCCAGTTTGCCAATGTTCTATCTATTGGGAGGTGAATTTTTTCCTGAAGTAGATGAAAACTTCATTATTCTGGACGTACAGCGAGAACCCGGCGTTAGCTTGATTGAGCTGGAACGCACCATTGGCCAGGTTGAAGCGATTGTTGAGGAGGAAATTCCCGAAGCCAGGCTGGTGGTTTCGGATTATGGCGACAAAACTGGAATTGAGGGTGCTGATAATCCGGGTGGCAACCAGGGAAGAGTTCGTGTTGAGTTGGTACCGGTGGATGAACGCTCCCGGTCGCAGCAAGAAATAACAACCTCAATACTGGAAGCTCTCACGGTGGTCCCGGGTGCAAACATACGACAAGTTCGGGAAGATCCTCTGAGCCCTGACGGTGAAACCGGCCTGATTGTGCAGATTTTCGGATTTGACCAGGATGTAAAGAAAGCCCTTGCAGAACAGGCAATGGCCAACATACGCGATATTGATGGAATTGTAAGCGTATTCAGCTCTGCAGACCAGGGCCGGCCGGAACTTCGGGTTGAAATGGATCGTGAACGAATTTCACGCGTAGGTATGACTACCTCGCAGGTAGCCACCGCTCTCAGTAATTCGGTACAGGGCGATATTGCCACTACGTTTGTGGATGAAGGAATTGAGTTTGAAGTGCTTGTAGAGGTTGACCCTATCGAGCGATCACAGTCAACTGCGCTGCAGGACCTACAGATACAAACACCAACCGGCGAGTGGATGCCTCTTAAAAACCTTGCAACTATTGACCGTTATACTGGGCCATCAAATATTATCCGCATCAACCAGGAAAGGATGGTGGAGCTGGAAGCTGAACTTGGAGCTCTTGACCTTAAAACAGCAGCTGAAGAAGTAAATGCCGCACTTGGCACAATAAACTGGCCCGAAGGTTACCGTTACGAACTTGGCGGTTCATCCGAAGAGCAGCAGGAGTCGTTTGGGTTTTTGATGATCGCATTTCTCGTAGCCGGTATACTCACCTACATGGTAATGGCATCACAGTTTGAAAGCCTGGTTGAACCTCTGATAATTATTGTTACAATTCCGCTGGCTCTTACAGGTGTACTGCTTATGCTCTGGATCACATCAACCCCGGTGAGCGTAACGGCTATGGTAGGATTGGTGCTGCTAACCGGTATCGTTGTGAACAACGGTATTGTAATGATTGATTATATCAAGATTTTGCAGTCGCGCGGACAAAACCGGTTTGAGGCTATAGTGAATGGAGCAAGCCGCAGGTTGCGGCCGATTTTAATGACGGCCCTCACCACTATTCTGGCAATGGTGCCGCTGGCCCTGCAGCTTGGAGCCGGAGCAGAAACCTGGAGCCCGATGGCCCGTGCTGTAATCGGAGGATTGTTTATGTCGACCCTGCTCATGCTTTTTGCGGTTCCATGTATGTACTATGTCATTAATTCGTTTGTTGAGAAAGTCGGGTTCGACGCTGTTCATAAAGAAGACCCGCTGAGTAATGAATAGAATCAGCAAGGCATTTTTATGAAAGGTTAAACCACCACGGATATGAGAAAAATTAAAATTACAGAACGAATTTTAAAGCGGCCGGTTACAGCGATTATGATGTCGCTGCTGGTAATTGGTTTTGGCGTGTTTTCCCTTTCAAACCTCAAGGTAACGCTTTATCCAAGCTTTGATATTCCTGTGATGGGCGTATCGGTAAACTATTCGAATGTTGCCCCCGACGATATGCTTCGTCTTGTAGTAGAACCTATTGAAGCGGTGGTGATGGGGGTTGAAGGAGTAGAATCCCTGGACTCGAACGTACGCAGGGGCGGAGCGTTTATGGTACTTCGCTTGCAGCCTGGTACTGATATTATGGTTACAGAACAAAAGGTTCGGGAGGCGGTTGAGCGCATTAGAAATGAACTGCCGGAAGAAGCCAGCGAGCCGGTAATTTTTCAGTTTGACCCTGATCGCGCACCCGTTATGCGTCTTAGTGTGGAATCGGATGTGCTGGGACTGGATGAACTTCGCCAGCTTTCAACGGAATTTATAGAACCCCGCTTTGAGCGGATACCCGGAGTTGCCTCGGCGGATACCCGCGGCGGACTGGACCGCAATATCTATGTGGATTTACTGCCCGAAAAGATGGCCCTTCACAATTTACTGCCCGGCCAGGTGGTGAGCGCCATTAGAAATAACAATATTCAGCAGCCGGTGGGTAGTCTCGTGGCCAACAGAATCAGTTACAGTATTCGTGCCCAGTCGATGTATGTAGACGTAGAGGAGATTGCTCAGACAATCATATCACCCAACGATGGTATGCCGATACGAGTGCGTGATGTTGCCAATGTGCGCGACGATTTTGAGGAGATTACAAATATTGTCGAGATCAATGGTAAAAACAGCGTAACCGTTGATGTACAAAAGCAGTCGGATGCCAATACGCTGGATGTTACCAGCGCCGTGCAGGCAACGATGAATGAATTTATGCCCAACCTGCCTTCGAGCGTTACTATGCAGGTGCTTAGTAACGAGGGGGAGTTTATTGAGGACTCGATCTCGAATCTTGCGCAATCGGCCCTGATAGCACTGGTGGTGGTGATCCTTATTTTGTTGATATTTATGGGTGGATGGAGAATTGCATTCGTTGTGGCTATGAGTATCCCGGTTTCGCTAACGGCTACATTTGCGGCCATGTATGCGCTGGATATTACGCTGAATATTATTTCTATAACCGGCCTGGCGCTGGCTATCGGTTTACTGGTGGATAACTCCATTGTGGTATCAGAAAGCATTGCCATACAGCTCGAAAGAGGAAAATCCAGATTTGAAGCGGCACTTTCCGGTACGAACGAAGTGGGTGGGGCACTGCTCGGATCAACACTCACAACCATCGCCGTGTTTATCCCCATTATGGGATTAACCGGATTCCAGGGAACCGTAGCAAAAGATCTGGCGCTTACCATTTCGATCTCTATTGGATTCTCTTTTATTGCCTCTATTGTATTGATTCCGGTGCTGGCATCTCTTCTCTTAAATCGTGAAGAGTTTGCGAAAAAGAGTGTAATGCTTGGAGCTATCAAATCACTCGAAAATAATTATGTAGCTGCCCTTGAATGGATTCTTAGTCGTAAATATATCGTGGGAGTTGGTGTAGTTGGAATAATTACCGGTGCATATTTTCTATTTGGAAATATTCAGAAAGAATTTTTTCCTGAAACAGATGAAGGACAGTTTGATTTGAGAATTGAACTTCCCGCGGGTACAAAACTCGCGACTACCGCCACCGAAATGCGCGACTATACCGAGCAGCTTTTGGAAGATCCAGATGTAAAAACAGTGATCAATAATATTGGACGGCGCGGATGGAGTACCATTGAGAATGGAGGAACGCTGAGCATTACACTGGTTGATGAGTACGAACGGGAAGAGACGACAACAGAAATTGCATCCAAGCTGCAGAATCTCATTAAGGATGACGAAGTAAATGTCGAAATCGCCAATCTTGGCGGCAGCGGCGGCATTCCAACCGGCCGGGGGTTCTCGGGCCGTGGCATACGAATAAGCCTTATTGGCCCCGATGTTGAGGTTTTGCAACGAATTACCCTCGAAATTGAAGATGCACTTAGCGGTGATCCCAATGTAATGTCTGTGAGCAACATGCGTTCGAGGCCGGCCCCGGAACTGGTATATGATCTCGACAGAAACCGAATTACAAGAACGGGTGTATCTTCCACAGCTATAGCATCGGAGTTGGGAACGCAGGCCAGGGGAACACGTGCAGGATTTTATCGTGATGAAGGGCGTGAAATCCCTATTCAGGTGAGAAATGTGAGGGAGCAGTTTCAAAACCGGACCGATCTGTTTAATCTTGAACTGGCGCAGGTAGAAGATCAGCGAATACCGGTAAGCGGCCTCGGTGAATTCCGGGTTGAGGAAGGGTTGAGTACCATTACCCGGCGCGATCGCGAAACTCTGCTTGACGTTATGGTTATGGTTCGCGGCGACCTTGAAGAGTACAGGGAGCGGGTAATCAGTGTTTTTGATAATGAAGTGCTTCTGCCCGACGGCTATCGTTACGAATTTACCGGCTCAATCTTTTCGCAGCAGCAGAGTGGCGGTGAAATAATCATTGCCCTGCTGATGGCTCTTATCCTCACCTACATGGTGATGGCGTCGCTATTTGAAAACTTGCGCGATCCCTTTATTGTGATGTTCTCGGTGCCGCTGGCATTTTTTGGTTCTCTTGTATTTCTCACCATTACATCCACACCGCTTAGTGTACCGGCATACATTGGCATAGTGATATTAATCGGGATTGTAGTAAATAATGGGATTGTACTGCTCGATTTTATCCATATGAACACTCGTGGCAAAGAGGATCAGATCGACTATGCCGACCAGTTTTTGCTGGCTTGTAAGCGCAGAATGCGTCCCATTTTACTTACAGCACTCACTACGATCTGTTCTATGATACCCCTGGCTCTTGAGCTTGGAGCCGGATCCGAAACGTGGAGTCCGCTTGCCCGATCGGTTATTGGCGGATTGGCATTCGCAACCATTCTAACGCTCTTTGTAGTCCCTGCCGTAGTTATCGGGATCTCTAAAAAACGACGCAAAACGATTAACAAAGCGTTGAGCAATTAGATACAGCTAAATGTGCCTGTTTTTCGGCTTGATGCGCACTGTGCCCGGGGCGGATTACATTCATGTGCCAATTCGTTACATTATTGTTGAAGCATCAGGTAATAGACAGTCATGGACAATAGCGTAAAAGAACTTGTACAACAGCCGCCGATCGCGGCCATTGCCACACCTGTGGGCGAAGGCGGAATTGCAGTTATTCGGGTATCGGGCCGGGAAGCCATCAAAAAGGTGAACAGCTGTTTCAAAGGAAAAGATCTGGAGTCTGTTGCCACGCATACGGTCCATTTTGGTAAAATCATCAAAAAAGACGGCCGGGTGGTGGATGAAGTCCTGGCTACAGTTTTTCAATCTCCGAGGTCGTACACGGGCGAAGATACCGTGGAAATTTCCTGCCACGGCGGTGTACTTGTAACCCAGGCGGTTCTTGAAACCGTACTGGCGCAAGGGGTAAAGTCTGCGGAGCCGGGAGAGTTTACGCAGCGTGCATTTCTGAATGGAAAGCTGGATCTGGACCAGGCAGAGGCTGTGGCCGACCTGATTCACGCAAAAAGTATCAAGGCGGTGGATGCGGCCCACCAGCAGCTCGAGGGAAGACTGGGAGAGCATATCAAACAGTTTCGCCAGCAGATTATCGATGCAACCGCTATGGTAGAGCTGGAGCTCGATTTTGTGGAAGAGGACGTAGAGTTTGCCAACAAAGACCAGCTGAAAAAACTTCTCTCTGAAGTGGACGGTGAAATTTCAAGACTGCTGGAGACCTACGAAACCGGGAGGCTGGTAAAAGACGGCGTAAAAACGGTGTTCATCGGCCGGCCCAATGCGGGGAAATCCACGCTGCTCAACACCCTGGTTGGCAGCGACCGCGCGATTGTTACGGAAATTGCCGGCACCACCCGCGATACGATCGATGCCGACTGGAGCTACGACGGACTGCTATTTAAACTTATCGATACAGCCGGTCTGCGCGATACGGAAGATATCATAGAGGCCGAGGGGGTGAAGAGATCCCAGAAAGCGTTCGAACAGGCCGATTTGGTTGTTTATCTGAAAGATCTTTCAAAGGCGATGGATGCCAAAGAAAGAGAAGAGATCGCCTCCTTCCAAAAACGAGCCTCCAAAACCCCCTTCCTGCTGGTCGGCAACAAACTCGACAAAAGTACACCGGACAGCCCCGAGGGGTCGGGGCAAGCACTGTCCGGTACTGAGAGCCTAAGCAATGGCGATAAACCGAATAGAACAACCGAACAACGACTCCACTACGACCTCAAAATCTCCGCACTTGAACAACAAAATATCAATGCGTTGAAAAACCTGATGAAGCAGCGTGCACTTGAAAACAAAGATTACGACACCTCCAGTCTGCTGGTGACCTCCTCCCGCCATCGCGATGCGCTGCAAAAAGCACGCGAAAACATTCAGAGAGCCATACAGGCGCTGGAGCAGGGAATGACCGGCGACTTCCTGTCGATCGACCTGCGCTCAGCCCTGAAAGAGCTGGGAGCCATTACCGGAGAGATTACCAATGAACATATTTTAGACTCTATTTTTTCGCGGTTTTGTATTGGAAAGTGATAAAATTTGACAGATACACTGTTTTATCAAGTAAATTTATTTGTATGTGTCTATTTTTTTTGAAGTGTGCAAACTTCAATTAAATCATCAGCTATGTCAAAAAAAATAATTACAACAAGTATCTTTGTTTTAGCAACAGTTTTGCTGTTATCAATAGAGTTTACAGTTCATAGTGAGACTGAAAGTCTAACAGAGACAGTTCTCATAGAAAATACAGAGGTGACCCAGGAAACTTGTGAGAAGAGTATTCAAATAAGTGCATTTAAAGATGCGAAAGCATTTTCAGACCCAGTTCATGAAGGTGGGGATGAGAGTGGATGCAATTCAGTATCTTGCATTATTTCTACTGCGTGCGGTGCTACGGCTCAATGCCTATATAGACTAACTTGTAATGGTTGCACATGCACATATAAGAATACCGGGTTTGGTGGTAGTTCAAGATGCGACAACTAAATTTTTTAACTAAGTAGAGAGGTGAAATGTAAATCTTCATCTCTCTTTTTCTTATTGGTTTTTATACAGATGAAA